>JAESGF010000027.1_pt1 | contig 241912 bp, 213 predicted proteins | sample 9269621 | NCBI WGS metagenome assembly JAESGF01 (sample SAMN14515066, study PRJNA621663) | algae metagenome | isolation source: Tolypothrix carrinoi HA7290-LM1 and co-occurring heterotrophs from dry rock... | place: USA: Makauwahi cave, Kauai, Hawaii | collected 2011-01-06
TGGCGATGCCGAGGGGCTAGTGACGGCGATCCTCGCGGCGCTCGAGGCGCATTAGCCGCCGCTTTCAGCGCGGCGCGGGCAAGGCGCCCACCCGCCACGCGAGGCGGGCGTTCGCGCGATCCGGCGGCACGGCTTCCAATCCTCGGTAACGGCCGGTAGGTTCACCCCTCCCCACCACCAGCGAAGCGAGATGCTGATGTCACGCCGCAGCGAGACCGCGAACGAGCGCCCAGAAGACGATCTCGCCGGCGTCCCCGCGACCGAAGCCGCTGACAGCCGCCATAACGACAACCGCCCCGCGGCGCGCGAGGAGCGGGCGCCGGAGACGGTGGAGGAACTGGTCGCCGCCTCCATGCTGCACCAGGCGCGCCGGCTCGCCGAGGGCTACGGCGGGCAGGGCCGGTTCTGGAAGCGCCCCTATGCCGAGACGCGGCCCCTCGCCGCCTCCGCCATCGCGCCCGTGTGGGTCACCACCTACCCGCCGTCGATCATCACGCGCCCCGGCGAATCGGTGCTGAAGACGCTCGGCGACCCGCAGCTCTGGCAGGCGCTGTCGCAGATCGGGATCCGCGCCATCCACCTCGGCCCCACCAAGCGCGGCGGCGGCATTCGCGACGGCCGCTACACGCCGACAATCGACGGCAACTTCGACCGCATCTCGTTCGACACCGACCCCGCATTCGGCACGCAGGAGGAGTTCATCGGCATCGCCCGCGTGGCGGCGGCTTACAACGCGGTCCTCATCGACGACATCATCCCCTCCCACACCGGGAAGGGCGCCGACTGGATCCTCGCCACGAAACGCTACGGTTCCTGGCCCGGCCTCTACCACATGGTGGAGATCGCGCCGGACGACTGGCCGCTCCTCCCCGAGGTGCCGGAGGGCCGCGACGCGGTCAACCTCCCGCCCGCCACCGTCGATGCGCTGCGCGACAAGGACTACATCGTCGGCCAGCTGCAGCGGGTGATCTTCTTCGAGCCCGGCGTGAAGGAGACCGACTGGAGCGCGACGGGGCCGGTCGAGGGCGTCGACGGCGTCACCCGCCGGTGGGTCTACCTCCACTACTTCAAGGAGGGGCAGCCGAGCCTCAACTGGCTCGACCCGTCCTTCGCGGCGCACCAGATGATCGTCGGCGACGGGATGCACTCGCTCGATGTCCTCGGCGCCCGCGGCCTCCGGCTCGACGCGAACGGCTTCCTCGGCGTCGAGCGGCGGCCGGACGGGCCGGCGTGGTCCGAGAGCCACCCCCTGTCGGTCGTCGGCAACCAGATCCTCGGCGGCATGGCGCGCAAGGCCGGCGGCTTCACGTTCCAGGAGTTGAACCTCACCGTCGACGACATCGCCGCGATGTCGAAGGGCGGCGCGGACCTCTCCTACGACTTCATCACCCGCCCCGCGTACCACCACGCCCTGGTGACGGGTGACACCGAGTTCCTGCGCATGATGCTGCGCACCGTGCACGACTTCGGCATCAGCCCCGCCTCGCTGATCCACGCCCTCCAGAACCACGACGAGCTGACGCTGGAGCTCGTCCACTTCTGGACCCTCCACGCCGACGAGATGTTCACCTTCGCCGGCCAGACCTGGCAGGGGCGGACGCTGCGCACCTTCATCCGTGAGGCGATGTACCAGGCGATCAGCGGCGACAGGGCGCCCTACAACCTGCGCTTCGTCACCAACGGCGTCGCCTGCACCTCGCTGTCCCTCGCCGCCGCGGCGCTCGGCTACGAGAGCATCGCGGACCTCTCGGCCGAGCAGCGGGAGGAGCTGAAGCGCGCCCACCTCCTTCTCGTCATGTACAACGCCTTCCAGCCGGGGATCTTCGCGCTGTCGGGCTGGGATCTCGTCGGCGCCCTCCCCCTCGCGCCGGAGTCAGTGGAGCCGCTGATGCGCGACGGCGACACGCGCTGGATCGAGCGCGGCGGTTACGACCTCGCCGACGTCAACCCGGAGGCGACCCACTCCGCTGACGGAATCCCGCGCGCCGCCTGCCTCTACGGCCCGATCACCGCGCAGCTGGAGGACCCGCAGTCGTTCGCCTCCCGCCTCAAGCAGCTCCTCGCGGTCCGCGAGGCGTACGGCATCGCTGCGGCGAAGCAGGCGGCGATCCCGGACCCTGAGAACCCGTCCGTCCTCCTGATGATCCACGAGCTGACGGAGCGCCGCGGCACGCAGGTGACCGCCCTCAATTTCGGCCGCGAGCCGGTGACGGAGCGGCTCAAGCTCCCCAACACGCGCTCGGGGCCGATCATCGACATGATCAACGAGACGATCGAGGGGGACTTTACGGAGGACGGCGAGCTCGAGATCACCCTCGCCCCGCTGGAGGGCCGCTCGCTCCGCGTGGTGTTCGCGCTACCGACGCTGTAGGGCAGGGTCCCGCCTTGCAGCGGCCGGCAGGGTGCCTCGTCGGCGCCCGGCGGCCTCAGGCCGCCTCCTCGGCGTAGACGAAGCTCTCCTCCGCGCCCTCCGGCCGGTCGATGATGTGGACGTCCGCCGCGGCCCAGGTCGCGACGGCGCGGTCGCCGACCTTCAACGGGCGCGCGGCGAAGGTGGCGTCCGGCACGTTGACGACGAAGGGTTCGTCGCGCCGGGCGAGCGTCACCTTCACGTAGGAGCCCTGGTACTCGATTTCCTGCACCGTGCCGGCGAAGGTGTTCGGCCCGCTTGCCGAGGGATCGATCGCGATCCTGTCGCGGCGGATCGAGAAGGCGGCCGGCGCCCCCGGCTCCGCCGCGCGGGCGGCGGGGTTGGCGGCGAGGAAGACGCCGTCGCGTCCCTCGATGCGGATCTCGGCCCCGCCGGCCGCGACGCGGCCGGCGACCACGTTCTGTCCGCCCATGAAGCGGGCAACGTACGGCGTCGCGGGACGATTGAAGATCGCCTCCGGCGTGTCGGCCTGCACGATCCGGCCGTGATCCATCACCACCACGAGATCGGCGAGCGCGATCGCCTCGGGCTGCGTGTGCGTCACGTGCACGAAGGTGATGCCGAGCTCGTTCTGCAGGCTCTTCAGTTCGGAGCGCATCCGGAGGCGCAGGAACTCGTCGAGTGCCGACAGCGGCTCGTCGAGCAGCAGCACCCGCGGGTTCGTGATGAGCGAGCGGGCGAGCGCGACGCGCTGCTGCTGGCCGCCGGACAGCGCCGCCGGCATGCGGTCGGCGAGGTGGTCGAGCTGCACGCGGGCGAGCATATCGTCCGCCTTCGCGCGCCGCTCCGCCTTCTGGACGCCGCGCATCTTCAGATAGAACGCGACGTTGTCGCGGACCGTCAGGTGCGGGAACAGCGCGTAGGACTGGAACATCATCGCCGTCCCGCGCTGCACCGGGGGAAGCCCGATCACGGACTGCCCGCCGATGGTGATGTCGCCCTTCGTGGGTGTCTCGTGGCCGGCGATCATCCTCAGGATCGTCGTCTTGCCGCAGCCGGACGGCCCGAGCAGGCAGCAATACGAGCCGTTCGCGATGACAAGGTCGATGTCCTTGACGGCGTGCGTGTCGCCGAACGACTTCGAGACGCCCGATAGGCGGATTTCGCCGGAGGCTTTCACGTCAGCAGTCACCCACGTAGTTGAAGCGCAGGACCTCGTAGCGCGTCTCGCCCGTCGGCCGGCAGCGGTTATGGACAGGGTAGCGGCCCTCGAGCTCGAAGTCCGGGTTCTCGCCCTCGAACCAGCCCGTCACCGTGTAGGTGAGCGGCGAGCCGGGGCAGTATTTGGAGAAGCGGCGTGCCGTCGCCGTCACGTTGTGGGCGCGGAAGGTGCCGTCGATCAGCAGCGTGCCGGGCCTGACGCCGGCCTCGCGCAGCACCGAGCGAGGCCGCTCGTAGGTGACGACGAAGCCGTTGCCGGTGATCGTGTAGCGCATGATCGAGCCGTTGTGGTCGTAGCACATGTCCCGTGCCGCGGCCGCGCCGGTGGAGAGGAGAACCGCCGCGAGTGCGGCGCGCAGGGTGGTCATGGTCGCCTCCATCAAGAGCCGGCCTTCCCGCGCCGGCGCTCGATGATCGCAATCGAGCCTATCGCGAGGGCGATCACCGCGAAGGAGATCAGCGTCGTGACAGTCCCGAGCGCGTAGAGGGAGGGCGAGGTGACGTTGGTCGTCATCGTCCAGATCTCGAGCGGCAGCGTGTTCTGCGGCCCGACGGTCAGCCAGGAGCGCGGAAACTCGTCGTAGGAGAGCGTGAAGCCGAAGAGGGCGACCGCGATCATGCCCGGGAAGACGATCGGGACGACGACGAGGAACAGCGTCTGCAGCCGGCTCGCGCCAAGGTCGAACGCCGCCTCCTCGTAGGAGCGCGGCAGACGGGCCATGACGGCGAACATGATGAGGAGGCCGAACGGCACCGTCCACGACAGGTGTGCGCCGAGCGCCGAGGTGTACCAGCGCGCCGGCAGGCCGAGAAAGTTGAAGGTGACGAGTGTGCCGATCGAGAGCACGAGCCCTGGCACGATGAGGCTCGCGATCGCAGCGTAGAAGATGAGCGTCGAGCCGTAGAAGTTGCGGCGGAAGGCGAGCCCTGCGGGGACGGCGATCAGCACCGTCAGCACCATGACGACGAGCGCGAGCGGCAGGGAGCGGGAGAAGGCGCCGCCGACGTCGCCGGTCCGCGCCTGCCCGAAGAGGTCGGAGAACCAGCGCAGCGACACACCCTGGAGGGGGAAGGTGAGCCCGCCCGTCGGTCCCTGGAAGGACAGGATGTAGATGGTGAACATCGGCCCGTAGAGGAACACGACGAAGAGGGCGAAGAAGGCGGCGAGCACCCAGAAGCTCCAGTCGCGCCGCTTGCCGCCCGTCATGTTCGCTCCCGCTTGCCGCCTGCCCGGCGCACGCCCGCGCACGCACCACCTCCCTGCACCGAGCAGGGGGCGTGCCAGCCTACCCGGCGAGCGGACGGAAAAGGAAGAGCGCGAGGGGGACGACGACAACCACCGCGACGAGAACGAGGCCGAGGCGCTGCGTCACGGCCGCGCCTCCGCGCCGCGTCGGCCGCCGCGACCGGGACTGCGGGCCATGCCGTCCCCGTGCGCCGTCACGACGGTCCTCCGCGGGAGGCGCTGCACCGCTTCACCCTGACGTCCAACGCCGGATCAGCGGTAGGGCGCGTCGGCTTCGATGTTGGCGGCGATCACCCGCTCCCAGCGGTCGCCGTTCGCGAGCAGCTTCTCCTTGTCGTACAGGAGCTCTTCGCGCGTCTCGACCGAGAACTCGAAGTTCGGGCCTTCCACGATGGCATCGACGGGGCAGGCCTCCTGGCACAGGCCGCAATAGATGCACTTCACCATGTCGATGTCGTAGCGCGTCGTCCGCCGCGTGCCGTCGTTGCGGCGCGGGCCAGCCTCGATGGTGATCGCCTGCGCCGGGCACACCGCTTCGCACAGCTTGCAGGCGATGCAGCGCTCCTCGCCATTGGGGTAGCGGCGGAGCGCATGCTCGCCGCGGAAGCGGGGCGAGGTCGGGTTCTTCTCGAAGGGGTAGTTGATGGTCGCCTTCGGCTTGAAGAAGTAGCGCATCCCGAGGAAGAAGCCCGAGACGAACTCGGCGAGGAACATGGAGCGGGCGGTGCCCTGAAGGGATGCCATGGCGCGGGTCTCGGGTGCTGGAACGGGAGCCGCCGGAGCGGCCGTTACCCCGCTAGTTGGCGCGAATCGCCCCGTCCTGCAACGCCTTCCTGCCGGAAAGGGCGAGCCTCGGGCCGGCCCGCTCCGAAATGCCGCTCCCGTGGCGATCGGAGCGGACGGTTCGGGGGGCCCTCTAATCCATTGCTACAGACAAATGGCTGAAACGGGAGGATGATCCCCGCCTCTCCGCAGCCGTGCTGCGGATGCAAGGAGAAGTCCGTATGCGACTGATCATGCTCCTCATTACCGCCTTTGCGATCGCCCTCCCCGTCGCGCCTGCCTCGGCGGCGCCGCTCGGGTCACCGCTGTCGGCAGCGGCGGTGTCGGACGGGGCCGGGATCGTCACCGTCCAGAGCCGGCGCGGCGGCGGGGGCGGGCGACGCATGCTGCGCGCCGGCCGTGGCGGCGGTGCCCGCTTCAGCGGCGGCCGTCAGTTTCGTGGCTCGCGGGCGGCGGCCGCGCGCCCCTACCGCGCCTCCCCGCGCGCCGGCGGAGCGCGACGGGTGACCCGCGCGACCCCGCGCGTGCGCGCCGGCGCACGCGCCGACCGGAGGGCCGCCGTCCGCCGTTCCGACGTGCGGCAGAGCCGCCGCATCGTCCGCCGCGGCGATGTGCGGCAGGATCGCCGCGCCGTCCGCCGTGCCGACGTGCGGCAGGATCGCCGCGCCGTCCGCCGTGCCGACGTGCGGCGGGACGGGCGCGCCGCCCGCCGCGCCGCCGCCGGCGTCGGGCGGCGGGACTGGGTCGCGCGGCCCGGACGGGTCGAGAACCGCCGCAACGCCCGCTACTGGCGCGCCGGCCGCTGGTACGATGGCTACCCCCGCTGGCGTGGCGGGCGCCGGTGGCACAACGGCTACTACTGGCGCCCCGCCTACGACGGCTGGTACTACTGGTACGACGATGCTTGGCTCTCGGCGCCCGCCTTCGGCGTGATCGTCGGCGCCTCGGTACCGCTGTGGGCTGGTGCCTACGACACCACGGTGGTCGTCACCTACGCCGCGTGGACGCCGGAATGGTACGACTGGTGCGCGACGCGCTACCGGAGCTTCGATCCGTCGACCGGCTTCTGGCTGTCCTACAGCGGCGTCCGCCGGTTCTGCGTATACGGCGGCTGAGCGTGCGCCGATGCATGGGAGCGGCGGGCGGCTGACTCCTGCCGCAGCGGCACAGGGCCACGCCGGCCCTGTGCACCGGCCTCACGCTTCGGGCGAGGTGCCCGTCGCGGCGATACCTGCCGTACCGGATGCGGCTGCGGCCGGGATCACGCTGCTGGTCAGCCGCGCCCGCTCGAGCGCCGCCAGGGCGACGGCGTGGATCCGTTCCATCGCGCCGCCCATCGCGGCGGGATCGTCCGTCCGCGCATAGCTCGCATCGTGCGTCGCCAGCCACGCGTGCGCCTCCTCGGGCACCACGAGGAGGTCGGCGTCCGACGCGACATCCGTCGGCAGCGGCGTCGTCCGCGCCACCCAGCGCGGTCCGAACCGCTCGGCGGCCCACGCGAGGTCATCGCTCCTGCGCCTGAGGAACCGGTCAATCAGGCGCGGGTGCAGGCGGAACTTCGGTCCGGCGATGGTCGGCAGGAGAGGGAGGAGTGGCGTCGCCGACGACGGCGGCAACCCGTTGGCTGCCCGCCAGCGGTTGCGCATGAAGAGAAGCGCGACGGCCGTCCGGCTCAGACCCTCGTTCTGGCTGATCACCTCGTCGGGCGAGACCGGGTGGCCGACCCTCGCCATGAAGTCCTGCACGACGCAGCCGTTCAGGAGGACCGAGCGGTCGAACGCGACCATGTCGACATCGTACCGCTCGAATTTCTCGAGCGCCTCGCGGTAGTTCACGGCGAGGCGCTTCAGCGTCGTGTAGCCTGTCCCGCCCCTGATCCGCTGCTGCATCACCGACGAGGTAAGGCCGTACGGCTCGCGGACGTAGGCGATGATCCGGACGCGCTCGTGCCGGACCAGCCGCATGAACTGGTGGAACTCCTGCGCGGTCAGCGTCTCGAACGCCTCGCTCGAGATCACCGCGTCGCGGTTGGCGGAGGCAAGGAGGGCGCGGCGCACCCGCCGCCGCGTCCGCTCGCGCATATGTTCGTCCACGACTCCGGACCGCGGTGTGCGGAACCCGGCGTTCACCGCGCCGGCGACGTTGGGGTCCGCCGCGTTCCCGATCAGGAAGGGCCGCCGGTCCTCCGGCAGGCTCGCGAGCGTCGACTGGATCGATGTCGATCCCGTCTTGTGCAGACCGACGTGGATGAACAGTGTCGCCACTTCCAGGCTCCTGCTCGGGGGGCGCTGGCGGGATCGCCCCCGTATCAGACCGGGACGACGCCGTCCCACCGCCAGTCGGTCAGTTTCAGCACCACCGCGACAACCACGACGGCGGCCAGCGACAGCGGCAGGAAGATCTTCCAGCCGAGCCGCATGAGCTGGTCGTAGCGGTAGCGTGGCACGATCGCCTTCACCATGGCGATCATGAAGAAGACAAGGAAGCACTTCAGCCCGAACCAGATCACCCCGGGGATCCAGTTGAAGGGCGCGATGTCGAGCGGCGGGAGCCAGCCGCCGAGGAAGAGCACCGTCGTCAGCGCGCACATGGTGGCGATCGCGACGTACTCGCCCAGCATGAAGAGCATGTACGGGACGGACGAGTACTCCACCATGTAGCCGGCGACGAGCTCGGACTCGGCCTCCGGCAGGTCGAACGGCGGCCGGTTTGTCTCGGCGAGGGCCGAGATGAAGAACACCACGAACATCGGGAAGAGCGGCAGCCAGTACCAGTTGAGGATGGTGAGCCACGGCACGCCCAGCATGTCGGCGAGCCCGGTCGTCTGGCTCCAGACGATGTGGGAGAGGTTCAGCGAGCCGACCGCGAGGAGGACGGTGATCACGACGAGGCCGATCGACACCTCGTAGGAGATCATCTGCGCCGAGGAGCGGAGCGCACCGAGGAACGGGTACTTCGAGTTCGACGCCCAGCCGCCCATGATGACGCCGTAGACGTGGAGGGAGGAGAAGGCGAGGACGAAGAGGACGCCGACGTTGACGTCTGCGATCACCCACCCCGGCGCGACCGGCACTACCGCCCAGACCGACAGCGCCACCACCGTGGTGATGAACGGTGCGAGCAGGAACACCGTCCGGTCCGCGCCGGCGGGGATGACCGGCTCTTTGAACGCGAACTTGGCGAGGTCCGCGAACGACTGGAGGAGCCCGAAGGCGCCGACGACGTTGGGGCCGCGGCGAAGCTGCACCGCCGCCCAGATCTTGCGGTCCGCCAGCAGCGCGTAGGCGATCAGGATGAGAAGAATCGCGAGCAGCAGGAAGCTCTGCAGGGCGATGATGATGGCCGGCGCGGCGTAGTCGCTCCAGAAGGTCATGGGGTCGGTCCTTGGGTCAGCCGGCAATCATGTCGACGTAGCGGTCGAACACCCAGCCCGAACGGCATGTGCCGAAATAGGGCTCGGGCGAGGGCAAGGGGGAGGCGACGCCGCAATCGGTGAGCTCGCCGCCCGGTGCGTAGACGACGCCCCACCAGCGGCCGCGCTTCTCGCACAGCCAGAGACTGTCGTTGGTATAGACCTCGTCGATCTTGGTGAAATCGCTCGACGGGCCGGCGCGGACGGCGAGAAAGTTGTCGCCGCGCGGGTCGAGCCCGACGACGGCGCCGACGCTGTGGCAGCCGTCGAGGTCGGGGCCCGAGGTGCCGACCATCACCGGGATCGACGACTGGGCGGACGCGGCCCCCGCGACGGTGAGGGCGAGCGCGGCGCCAAGGAGGCGCCTCACTCGGCCGCCTCCGCGAACCGACCCTCGTGGTAGAGGCGGGCGCACTCGGCCATCACCTTCGACGCGCGGGCGATCGGGTTGGTGAGGTGGAACGACGTGATCGGGTTCACGAACGGCCCCTCCGCCATGGTGCCGCCGATGCCGGCGAGCGCGCTGACGCCGGCCGGGTCGGCGGTCGCCACCCGGTCCGTGCCGGCGAGCACCGGTGCGGCCTGAAGCATCGCACGGTTGAGCGCCTCGAAGCTGTCGTAGGGGAGCTGCGCGCCGACCTCGGCCGAGAGCGCCCTGAGGATCGCCCAGTCCTCGCGCGCATCGCCCGGTGCGAAGGCGGCGCGGGCAAGGCGCTGCGGCCGGCCTTCGGTGTTCACGTAGGTGCCGCGCTTCTCGGTGTAGGCTGCTGCCGGGAGGATCACGTCGGCGACCGCCGCGCCCTTGTCGCCGTGGGTGCCGACGTAGACGACGAACGGTCGCTCCAGCCCCGCGGTGTCGATCTCGTCCGCGCCGAGGAGGACGAGAACGTCGAGGTTGCCCGCCCGCGCCGCCTCCAGCATGGCGGGCGTCGCGAGGCCGCCGCGCTCAGGAACGCAGCCGACGTCGAGCCCGCCGACGCGGGCCGCCGCGGTGTGGAGCACGCCGAAGCCGTTCCAGCCATCCTTCACGGCGCCGAGCGCGAGCGCGACGCGGGCCGCCTCGGCCATCACCGCCATTCCGTCGGGCCGCGTGGTGGCGCCGGCGCCCACCATCACGATCGGCCGCTCGGCCGCCTCGAGGACGCCGCGGAAATCGCCGAGGTCGAGCAGGGACGCCGGCCCGGCGCCGAGGTAACGGTGAGGATAGGTAAGGTCGACCCGCTCGCCGATGAGGCCGACCTTAGCGCCGCGCTTGACCCACGCCTTGCGGATGCGGGCGTTGAGCACCGCCGCGTCCCAGCGCGGGTTGGCGCCGACGACGAGGATCGCGTCCGCATCCTCGATGCCGGCGATCGTGGGGTTGAAGAGGTACGAGGCGCGGCCGATCGACGGATCGAAACCCTCCCCGCCCTGCCGGCTGTCGACGTTGGGGACGCGCAGCCGGTACATCAGCTCCTTCAGCGCGAAGAGTTCTTCCGCCGTAGCAAGGTCGCCGCCGACCGCGCCGATCCGCTCGGGGCGCGCGCCGCGGACCGCACCGGCGACGGCCGTGAACGCCTCGCGCCAGGTCGCGGGCTGCAGGCGCCCGTCGCGGCGCACATAGGGCCGGTCGAGGCGCTGCATCTTGAGGCCGTCCCACACGAAGCGCGTCTTGTCGGAGATCCACTCCTCGTTCACGCCCTCGTTGAGGCGCGGCAGGATGCGCATCACCTCGCGGCCGCGCACGTCGACGCGGATGCTGGAGCCGACGGCGTCCATCGCGTCGACGCTCTCGGTCTTCGTCAGCTCCCACGGCCGCGCCTGGAAGGCGTACGGCTTGGAGGTGAGCGCGCCGACCGGGCACAGGTCGATCACGTTGCCCTGCAGCTCCGAGCCCATGGCCTGCTCGAGGTAGGTCGTGATCTCCATGTCCTCGCCGCGGCCGATGGCGCCGAGGTCGGCGACCCCCGCCACCTCCGTCACGAAGCGGATGCACCGCGTGCAGTGGATGCAGCGGTTCATGATCGTCTTCACGAGGACGCCGATGTACTTGTCCTCGACGGCACGCTTGTTCTCGACGAAGCGCGACCCGGAGACGCCGTAGGCCATCGCCTGGTCCTGGAGGTCGCACTCGCCGCCCTGGTCGCAGATCGGGCAGTCGAGCGGGTGGTTGATGAGGAGGAACTCCATCACCCCCTCGCGCGCCTTCTTCACGAACTCGGTGCGGGTGTTGACCATGGGCGGCGTGCCGTCGCGGCCGGGGCGAAGGTCGCGAACGCCCATCGCGCACGAGGCGACCGGCTTCGGCGGCCCGCCAACCACCTGGACGAGGCACATGCGGCAGTTGCCCGCGACGGAGAGCCGCTCATGGAAGCAGAATCGCGGGATCTCGGCGCCCGCCGCCTCGCACGCCTGCAGCAGCGTGTAGTGGTCGGGCACCTCGATCTCGGCACCGTCGATGATGAGCTTGGCCATGGCAGACTCCCTCGGCCACGGCCTCGGCCATGGCGCCAGCGCCCGCCCCGGAGGACAGCGCTGCACTTGCGAACGTCTCTAGCCAAGATGCGGCCCCGGGTGAAGCCTTCAACCGCGCGGCGCTGTCGCGCGCCTGTCTCGGGCTCGGGTCAGGCTGGGCTCAGGCGGTCTCGCGCTGTCGCTCCAGCGCGGCACGGAGCGCCGCCACCTCGGCGCGGAGCTCGCCGAGCGCGGCCGCCACCTGCGCGCCCTCCTGCCGCGTCGCCTCCCGCCCGCTCTCACCCTCCTCGGCGACGGCGGCCTGCATGGCGGACACCACGACGCCGATGAAGAGGTTGAGGACGACGAACGTGGTCGAGAGGATGAAGGGGACGAAGAAGGCCCACGCATGGGGGAACACTTCCATCACGGGCCGGACGATCCCCATCGACCAGGATTCGAGCGTCATGATCTGGAACAGGGAGTACGCCGACAGCCCGACCGAGCCGAACCAGTCCGGGAACGCGTCGCCGAACAGCTCCGTCGCCATCACGGACGCGACGTAGAAGACGATGCCGAGGAGGAGGATGATCGACCCCATCCCCGGCAGCGCGTTGACGAGCCCCGTCACCACCCTCCGGAGCGAGGGCACCATCGACACGAGCCGCAGGACGCGCAGGATGCGGAGCGCCCGAAGGACCGAGAACGGGCCGCTCGCCGGCATCAGCGCGACGGCGACGATGGTGAAGTCGAAGAGGCTCCACGGGTCGCGGAAGAAGCGCAGCCGGTGGACGTAAAGGCGGAGCGCGATCTCGACGACGAAGACGGCGAGGATCGCCTTGTCGATGGCGAGGAGCACCGGGCCGACGGCGGCCATCACGGTGGCGGACGTCTCGAGCCCGAGGGTGACGGCGTTGAGGACGATGAGGGCGACGATCGCCCGGTCCCAGGTGCGGGAGGTGATGATCTCTCGGATCCGCTCGCGCATCGCCGTGCCTCGGTGTGAGCCGCGGCACATATGTGTGCGGCGCAGCGAAACGCCAGACGGTCGGCGCGCGTCTCCGACGACCCTGCCGCCCCGGCCCGTCGCGCAGCTAGCGGGAGAGGTCCACCACCACGCGGCCGCGCACCTTGCCGGCGAGGATGTCGCGGCCGAGAGCGGGCACGTCGGCGAGCGAGGCGTCGACGATTATCGCCTCCAGCTTGTCGAGCGGCAGCTCCTTCGCGACGCGCTCCCAGGCGACGAGGCGGGCCTCGCGCGGCTTCATCACGGAATCGATGCCCAGGAGATTCACGGCGCGCAGGAGGAACGGGATCACCGTCGCGCCCTCGATCGCGGCCCCCCCGGCGAGGCCGACCGCAGCGACGCTGCCGCCGTACTCGATCTGCGTCAGGAGATTCGCGAGCATTGCGCCGCCCACCGAGTCGATGGCGCCGGCATAGGTCTCCTTGCCGAGCGGGCGGGTCGGGGCGGATGCGATGTCGCCGCGCGGGATGATCGACGTTGCCCCGAGGTCGCGCAGATACGCCTCCTGCTCCGGCCGGCCAGTGACGGCGGCGACCTGATAGCCGAGGCGGGCGAGGATCGCGACCGCGACGGAGCCGACGCCGCCCGCCGCGCCGGTCACGAGCACCGGCCGGCCGCCGGGCTCGATCCCGTGCGCCTCGAGCGACATCACCGCGATCATCGCCGTGAAGCCGGCGGTGCCGACCGCCATCGCCTGCCGCGCGTCGAGCCCGGCGGGGAGCGGCACCAGCCAGTCGCCCTTCACGCGGGCCTTGTCGGCGTAGCCACCCCACCAGACCTCGCCGACGCGCCAGCCGGTCAGGACCACGGCGTCGCCGGGCCTGTAGCGATCGTCGTCCGACGCCTCGACGATGCCTGCGAAGTCGATGCCGGGGACGTGCGGATAGGTCCGCACCAGCCCGCCGCCGCCGGTGAGGCAGAGGCCGTCCTTGTAGTTGACGGTCGAGTGGGTGACGCGGACAGTGACCATGCCGTCGCCGGGCTCGCCGGCGGGAAGCCGCGCCTCGTCGATCTCGGTCAGTTCCGCTGTGACGCCGCCTTCGGCCTTGTCGACGATGATCGCGCGCATGGGACCTCCGCTCCTCGCCCGCCCATCGGGCGCCGGGCGGCGGATGTCAATCGTCCTCGCGCGGCTCGGCAGGCGTGCGGCGCTTGCGGCGGGCGAGCGGCAGGACATTCGAGGCCTTGCCGACGAGCTCGTTCACCTTGGCGCCGATGGAGAGGAGCTGGACGAGCCGGTCGGTCTCCAGCCGGTTCATGTCGTCGTACCAGCCGGTGACGAGCTCGATCAGCTCCGTCAGCTCCTCGATCCGCCGACGCGCATAGGGGCTCGCCTCCGCGCTCTCGCCGCTCATCTGCAGTTCGCGCAGCTTGGAGAGCGTCGGGTCGATCTCGCGCCGCTTCCGCTCCTCGACGAGCGTGCGGACGATCTCCCAGAGATCCTGCGGCGTCGTGAAATACTCGCGCCGGTCGCCGGCGATGTGCTTCAGGCGGACGAGCTTCCACGCCTGCAGCTCCTTGAGGCCCATCGACACATTGGAGCGCGAGAAGCCGAGGCTGTCGGCGATCTCCTCGGCGTTCAGCGGCCGCTCGTTGAGGAACAGGAGCGCGTAGATCTGGCCGACGGTGCGGTTGATGCCCCACCTCGACCCCATCTCGCCGAAATGGAGGATGAACTCTTCTTCGAGGGGATCGAGCTTCACGGGGGAGCCTTCAGGGAACGCGCGCCACCCCTCCTCATATGCGAAAACGGTGCCGCGCGGAAACGCGGCACCGTCGCTGTGGAGGGCAGGACCGCCTCAGAGACCTCGGCCCGGGGGTGGCCGAGAATCCCGATCAGCCGATCAGGGGTAGCCGACCTCGTTGTAGATCTCCTGCGCCCGGGTGCTGAAGCGGGCGAACTCGTCGAGGCTGACCGCGTCGCGCTTGAAGTCGCCGAACGCCTCCACCGCGGGGGCCGCCTCGACGCTGTCGAGGAGCGGGAACTCCATCGCGCCGGTCGCGAGCATCGCCTGCGCCTCGGGGGTGAGCATGAACTCGATCAGGCGGCGGCCGTTGTCGGCATTCGGCGCGTTGGCGGCGAGGCCGACGGCGGAGATGTTGACGTGGGTGCCGCGGTCGCCCTGGTTCGGGAACACCCAGCCGATCTGGTCGAGGCTCGACGTGAGGCCCTCCACCTCGCCGGCGGCGGCGCGGGCGAAGTAGTAGTGGTTGGAGACCGCGACGTCGCACTCGCCGGACACCAGCGCGCGCAGCTGGTCCGTGTCGCCGCCCTGCGGCTCGCGGGCGAGGTTCGCCTTCACGCCCTCGGCCCAGGCCTTCGCCGCGTCCTCACCCTCGTGGGCGATGATCGAGGCGAGCAGCGACAGCATGTAGACGTTGGACGACGAGCGCGTGCAGACCTTGCCGCGCCACTTCGGGTCGGCGAGCTCCGCGTACGTCTGCGGCGGCTCGGTGACGTCGTTCCTGTCGAAGAAGATCAGCCGGGCGCGGGTGGTAATCGCCGTCCAGTCGCCGTCGGCGGCGCGCAGGTGCTCCGGCACGGTCTCCTCGACCACGCTGGAGTCGATCGGCTGCAGGAGGCCCGCCTCGTCGGCGCGGATGATGCGGCCGACGTCGACCGTGATGAACACGTCCGCCGGCGACAGATCGCCCTCAGAGCGCATCCGCTCCATGAGGACGTCCGCCTCGTCCTCGACGCGGTTGACGGTGATGCCGGTCTCTTCCGTGAAGCGCTGGTAGAGCGTGTCGTCGGTATCGTAATGGCGCGAGGAATAGATGTTGACCTCGCCCTGCGCGAGCGCAGGAGCGGTCATCGCCACCAGCGCCAGCGCCGAAATGAAGTGTTTCCTCACCGATAACCTCCCAATTTCCAACTGTACGGGAGGAGCTAAACGGGCGCGAAAAAGCCGTCAACCGACGCCGGAAAGATGATATTTTGAGGAATACCAAACAAACGGCAGCAGCGCATCGAACTGGAATAATTCGACTTTAGTATTCCCGCTCGTAGTAGACGCCCACGGACGACTGGTCTGTCAGCGCCTCGGCCCGGAGGGTGAAGCCGCGGGTGATGTCGAGGTTGATCGTGACGCCCGACGAGCGGTCGCCCGCCCGCACCCCGAGATAGATGTTGTCGGCGATATAGCGGCCCGCCTCCACCGAGGTGCCACCCTCTTCGGTGGTCACGATGTCGAGATTGTCGAGTCCCGAGAACACGCGGATTTGATCGACCAGCGACGGGCCGGAACCGCCGCCGGCGAGCTCGGCCGCCGCAGCCGCGAGCTGGGCGAGCTGGAAAGGAGACAGGTCGTCGAGCGAGCGGCCGAAGATGAGCTGCGCAAGCACCTCGTCCTGCGGCAGCTCCGGCTCCGATTCGAAGCGGATCTCCGGGTCGCTCGCCTGGCCGGTGACGATCACGCGCACCGTCACCTGATTCGCCCGCGTCTCGGCCACAAAGTCGATGATGGGGTCGAGATCGCCGAACAGCGTCACCGTACCGCGCTCGAATGTGATGCGCTGCGAGAGGATGTTGATCCGGCCGCGGATGAGGTTGAACTCGCCCACCGGGGAGATGTTGGAGATCGGCCCGGTGAGGCGCACCTCGCCGCCAAGCTCCGCGTCGATGCCGCGGCCGCGGACGAACACCCGCCGCGGCGCGGTGACGAGGACGTCGAGGACGACGCCGGACGGGCTCGCCCCCTCCTCCACCGTGTCGGCGAACGGTCCTGCTCTGGCGCGGCGGAGCGTCTCCAGCACGTCCGGCGGCGCGTTGCGGTGGACGACGTCGATGAGGCTCGCCCCGCCGCCGAGTCGCTCGGGCACGGTGATCTCCGCGCGGTCAACCGCGACGGTTCCGGCGATGAGCGGCTGTCCGGTGAGCGGGCCGTTCACGGTCAGGTCGGCGTCGAAGGTGACGGCGAAGAGCTCGCCGTCGGCGTACCGGGCATTGCGCGCCGTCACCGTGAGGTCGGCCGGGAAGCCGCCGGAGAGGCCGACCGAGCCCGAGACGGAGATCGTGCCGTCGCCGAGTGTCGCCGAGGCGCTGTTGATGACGACCCGATCACCGGACAGCGTGGCCGACAAGGAGCCACCGTCGAGCGCGAGGTTCGCCTGCGCGTCGCGGACCGAGACGTCGCTCGCCGCCACCGATCCCGCGAACGAGGGGTTCGCGAGCGAGCCGGTGACGCGGACATCCGCCCGCGCCGTGCCCCCGATCCGCGTGCCGCGGCCGGCGAGGAAGCGATCGGCGATCGAGAGCGGCGCGGTGGCATTGACCTGCACGTCGAGCCCGCCGCCCGAGAGCGGCACGGCACCCGAGGCACTGACCGCAAGGCCGGCGCCGTCGGCGGTGAGGCGGGTCAGCTCCACCCGACGGTTCGCGTAGCGCCCGGCGGCGGTGATCGACACGCTTTCGATCCCGGCATCGGCGAGCGGGGCCGCCGAGAAGTTGGGGACGCGCGCCTCGAAGGTCGCAACCGGGTTCGTCGCGCTGCCGGTGACGGTGGCCGTCGCGGAGAGGTTGCCCGACAGGTTGAGCCCCGGGCTGAAGCCGTTCGCGACCGCGAGCGGCAGACCGTCTGCGGTGACGCGGAGGTCGAGCCGGCGCCCGGCGGTTCCCGTCGCCCGGAGCTCGCCGCCGGCGACGCGGACGACCGCCGTCTCGAGCCGCACCGAGCCCGTGGCGAACGTCCCCGAGGCGGTGACGGACGCTGGCGCGACACCCGCACGGACGAGCGGCGCCGCCGTTACGGACGGCGCCTCGACGGTGAAGGCAACGCGCGGCCGGTCGAGCGAACCGGTCGCCGTCGCGCGGCCGGATAGGGTGCCGCGCACCTGGAGGTCCGGCGCGAACGCGTCGGCGATGCCAAGCGGCAGGTTCTCCACCGTCGCGGAGAGGTCGAGCCGCTCGCCGATCGTGCCCGTCGCGCGGACAGTGCCGCCGCCGATCTGCGCCTCGGCCGTCTCCAGCGTCGCCGTGCCGTCGGCGTAGCGGCCGACCACCGTCGCCTGTAGGGGTGCGATGTTCGCGGCCCGGAGCGGCGCGGCGGAGGCATTGACCACCGCGACGCGGAACGTCGCCTCCGGCTCGGCCAGCGTGCCGTCGAGGTCGGCCGACCCGGACACCGTGCCGGAGAGGCCGAGTCCGGGCTGGAACGCGTTGGCGAGCGCGAGCGGCAGCTCCGTCACCTCGACGGCGAGGTCCAGCGTCTCGCCCGCACGGCCGAACGCCGTGATGCGGCCGCCGCCGACATTGGTCTCAAAGGCCTCAACCGTCGCCGTCCCCTCCGCGTAGGAGCCGCGCGCGGTGAGCGTCAGCGGCTCGATCCCGCGGGAGCGCAGCGGGGCGGCGGTGACGCCGGTCGCCGACACGTCCGCCGTCGCCGACGGCCGCAGCCGCGTCCCGCCGATGGCAAGGTCGCCGGACACGGTGCCCGCGACGTCGAGGTCCGGCCGGACGAGGTTCGCAACCGACAGCGGCAGCGCGTCGAGGGTCGCCCGGAGGTCCAGCGTCTCGCCGAGCGTGCCGGCGACGGTGAGGCGGCCGTCGCCGACGGTGAGCACGGTGTCGCCGACGGTCACCGTCTCGCCGGCGACGGTTACGGTCGTCGGCTCGACCAGCGTCGCCGCGAACCCCTCCCGGGCGAGCGTGAACCGCGCGAGGCGCGCGGCGAACCCGTCCGCCGTCCGCGTGAGGGAGCCCTCCGCGTCGAGCGTGCCCGCGCCAAGGTCAGCCGCGACGGTGAGCGTTGTCGATTCGCCCTGCCGCGATGCGGTAAGGACGGCGGAGGGGACGTCGAAGCCGCCGGCCCTGACGGCCCGCGCCTCCGCCCGCCCGTCGAGCGCCGGGATGCCGAACACGTCGTCGACGGCAAGGTCCACCGTCGCGAAGCCCACCGCGAGCCCGGCCGCCTCCAGCTGCCGCGCCGTGGCGGCGATGTCGGCGTACTGCGTCCCGTCCCGCGCCTCCAGCGCCACCGTCGCCTCGATGCTGCCCGACGCTTCGAGAAGGGCGAGCGGCGCGACCCGTGCGAGCGAGGGAACGTCGATCGTGATGTTGCCGCCGTAGAGCCCCTCGTCGTAGGCGGCCACCGAGCCGAGAACCGATGCGTCGGCGATGGTGGCGTCGAGATCGGACAGCGCGCGAACGCCTTCCGCCGAGCGGAGCCGGGCCGAGAGGCGGAGCGGCTCGCCCTCGAGGGCGCCCCCCACCGTGAGCGCTCCATCGAGATCGAAGGGCACTGGCGATGTGCGGTCGAGCGTACCGTCGAACACCACCGCGAGGCCAGACAGCGTCTCGCCGTCGAGGACGAGGCTGTCGCTGGAAAGCCTTGCCTGGACGGTCGGCGTCGCCGGATCGCCGGTGACGGAGAGTTCCGCCGCGGCCGCGCCGGCGAGCCGCGCGTCGAGCACCGAGAGGTCGGCCAGCGTCACCCGGCCGGAGAGGTTGGCGGCGGCGTTCGTCACCTCGCCGTCGACGGCGGCGGTGAGCTGGTCGCCGTTCACGCGAAAGCCGTCGAAGGCGACACCGTCCACCGTCCGCGCCGCGCGGCCCTCGATCGTCGTCGTTCCGGAGAGGAGGCCGTCGACCTGCGCGATGCCGACGGCGAGGCCCTCGGCGCTGGCGTCGATGGTGAGGTCGAACAGGCCGTCGAACCCGACCGTGCCCTCGGCACCGAGGTCGACCGACCCCGCGAGGTCGCGTCCGGTGATCGCCGCGAAGGCGGAGAGGTCCTGCGCCTCGAGCCGATAGGATCCGGTGAGGCCCTCCTGCACCGTGCCGGCGAAGGAGGCGGCGAGGGTGTCCGTCTCCACCGAGGCGCCGTCGATCCGGAGCGGCTGCCCCGCTGTCCAGTCGCCGGAGGCGTCGATGGCGAGGCTGGAGCCGAGCGCGTCCGCGACGCCGCCCCGCTCGGAGGCAAGGTCCGTCGCCCGGCCGGTGACGGTGAAGGTGACCGCGCGTGTCGCAGCGTCGGAGAGGTTCGTCGCCGTGCCCTCCGCGCGTAGCTCGGCGGCCGGCGCAACGATGAACGGCGTGTCGAGCCCGTTCACCTCGATGGAGGCGCTGAAGCCGCTCGTCTCGCTGGCGAGGTCGGCGGTGATCCGCGCCGAGCGCACCGTCCCGTCCGTGCCGAGGCCGGGCAGCACCAGCGGCTCGCCATCGGGCCGGGCGAGATTGCCGTTAACGGAGAGCGAGGTCGGCACGAAGTCCGACGTGAGGCTCGCCGCGAAGGCGAGTTCGGCAACGCCGCTCTTGAGAAGGCCGTCGCTGATCGCAAGGCTCCCGTCCTCGCGCCGCAGGAGATCGAGGCTGATCTCCGTCCCGCCCTCCACGAACGGCCGGTAGAGGTCGGCCACCAGCGGCACGAGGTTGCCGGAGATGTCGGTCACGAACCGAAGCCCGTCCGCGACGCCGGTGATCACGGTGGTACCGGAGAGCAGCGTCTCTCCGCTCGCCGCGAGCGCCACGTTCGCCGTGAAGTCCGACAGCGGCCCGGCGCCCTCGATCGTGAAGCTGATCGGCGGCCGGCCGGGGATGTTGAGCGCGTTGGCGATCACCCCGTTTTCGGGCTCGGCGATGGAGAAGTTCACCGTCAGCTGGCGCGACTCGTTGTTGAACGTCGTCGCGAGCTGCAGCTGTCCCGGCTGGTCGCGACGCTCGATCGCGAGGCGGGCGTCGAGCGCGCCGTCCGCGAGCTGGACGCTGCCGTCGACCGAGAGCTCCGCGCTCGGGCCGATCACTCCCTCTGCGAGCGCGACACGGCCGACCGCGAGGCGGTCGATCAGAACCTCCACCGGCAGGCTCGGCAGCGAGAATTCGGCGCCCTCCTCGATCGGCTGGGTGTCCTCCGCCGGCAGCGGCAGGCGGGAGACCGTGATCGAGTCGGCCTCGAGGAGATCGATGTCGAGCCGCCCGCGCAGCAGCGCGAAGCGCGACCAGACGAGGTGGACGTTCTCGATGGTGAGCCACACCCCGCGCCGGTCGGCGATCGTGATTGCAGAGATGCGGACGTCGGACGAGAGCGCGCCCTCGATGCGGCCGAGCCGGATCTGCCGGTCGGGCGTCGAGATCTGCCGCTCCACGAAGCGCACGAAGCGGCCGCGCTCGTCGTCCTGCGCGATGGCGAGGCCGCCGCCGACCGCAAGCCCGGCGAGGAGGAGGAGGACGAGAAGGGCGATGAGCTTCTTCATGGGTCCCCTCAGAACGCCTGGCCGAGGCCGATGTAGAAGGCGACGTTGGCGTCGCCGTCGTAGGGCTCCAGCGGGACGGCGACGTCGAAGCGGATCGGGCCGAGGCCCGTCTTGTAGCGCAGGCCGAGGCCGACGGCGGTCCGAAGCTCCTCCGAGAAGTCCGGGAGCTCGGATTCGAACGCGTTGCCGAAGTCGAAGAACGGGACGACGCCGATCGTGTCGGTGACGCCGACCCGCGCCTCCACCGAGCCGACGAAGTAGGAGCGCCCGCCGGTCGGGTCGCCATCGGAATCCTGCGGGCCGACGCCGCGGTAGGGGTAGCCGCGGATCGAGCCGCCGCCGCCGGCGAAGAACAGGCGGTTTGCGGGAATGTCGTCGCGCGGCGCGCCGACGATGGAGCCCACCGCGGCGCGGGCCGCGAGCACCAGCCGGTCGTCCGCGAAGCCGAAGTAGGTCGATCCCTCGATCTCGGAGATGAGGCCGATGTTGTCGCGCTCGGTCTCGATGAACGGCTCGGCCTTCACCTCGACGCGAAAACCTTCCGTCGGGTCGAGGAGGTTGTCGGTCCCGTCGTAGCGCGCCGCGGTCGGCAGGCTCACCATCAGGAACTCGCCGTCGCCGACGTCCGTGCCGGTGATGTCCGAGTATTCGACCTGGCCGAAGGCGTCGACCTCCCAACGCGTGCCGATGCGGTGGTTGAAGCCCGCCCGGGCGCCGACGACGCGGGCGGTATAGGTGTCGGGAGCCTCCTGCTCGGCGTAGACGGTCGCGATGAAGTCCGTATAGGGCGTGAAGGCGCCGGGCTTGGTGAAGGTCGCGGCGACGCCGTAATTGTATTCCTCGGGGTCGGCCGCATCGATGCCGCCGACGTGGGCCTCGAGCCGGAGCTTCTCGGCGCGGCCGAAAAGGTTGCGGTGCTGCCAGTAGCCTTCGACGCCGGCGCCGTCGAGCGTCGAGAACTTCGCGCCGACGCCGAACACCCGCCGCTTGCTCTCCGCCACCGCGAGCTCGATGGGGAGCGTGCCGTCGTCGGTGATCGCGTCGGCCTCGATGATGCGCGTGGCCTGGAACACGCCGAGCCGGCGCAGCTGGTCGCGCGCGCGCTCGAGATCGTCCGGGTCGAACGGCTCGCCGGGGACGATGCCGGCGTACCAGGCGACGAAGCCCGGATCCATGCGGTCCGTGCCGGTCACCGTGACCGGCCCGAACACGGCCGGCCGGCCGGGGTCGACACCGATCGCGACATCGAGCTCGTTGCGCTCGTGCTGCGCGACCGCGCGCTCGTCCATGATGCGCGCCTTCGGGTAGCCCTTCTCGCGCCAGCGGCCGACGAGCGCCGCCTCCGAGGCGACCACCACCGTCGAGTACGCCGGCTGGCCGGGGACGAGGCCGAGCTCCTCCGGCGTCTGCGGCAGCGTTCGGTCGCCCTCGATCGGTCCGGGGCGGTTCTCGATGTCCACCGTGCCGAATCGGAACTCCGGCCCGGGCACGACGGAGACCACGACATCCGCCGTGTCGCCGAACTCGGTGTCGATCGGCAGGTTCGCCGCCTCGCGCCCGTCGATAGCGATCGAGATCGTCGGCCCGTAGTAGCCGGCGGCGTACAGGGCGGCGAGGATGCGCTGGTAGTCGCCCCGCGCGCGGGTGATGAGCGCGGCGGCACCCGGGCTCGGCTCGTTCGCCTCCTCATCGAGCCGTGAGGCGTTCTCCAGCCGGCGGGTCAGCGCGCGGTCGCCGGTCACGTCGAACGTGACCTCGTACGTGACGGACCCTTCAGGCGGCGGCTCACGCTCGCAGCTGAACAGGCAGCGTCCGAATAGCTCGAGCGCGTCGGCCGGTCCGGGTGCAGCCGCACCCACCAGCGCCGCCGCCAGGACCGTCGAACGCCACCTTCCGGCGAGGGGCAAGTCCTTCACTCCACTGATACCGCAGCCGGCATAACGCCCGCGGCACCCCCTGAGAGCAAGTCGAACGCGGCTGACTACGGTCCTACGCAGGCCCCTGCGCCATATCTGCAACACGCGCCGGCTTCCGATAACCGTGTGTCAACCCTTTTCGTGAACGGACGGCCTGCGACACTTGCGGCCGATCCGCACTCATGACTGCCCCCGCGGGTTGAGCGGCGGGCGCGCGGGGCGTAGAGGGCAGTCGTCGCGACGTCGGAGGGACCCGTGCCGCCAGCTGTCGAGTGGCTCCTTGGCCTGATGAGCCTTTGGCTCCTCACCTACGGGCTCGTGTTCGGGTCGTACCTCGCGTTCGGATGGGCGTTCACCTGGTGGTCTGCCCGCCACCCCGAGCGCAAGATCCAGCCGACCCGCGACGGCCAGAAGCGGCGCGACAAGGAGATCCGGGCGAGCGCGCGCTCCCTCGTCATCACCTGCGGCTGCTTCGCGGGCGGGCTGCACCTCCAGCTGACCGGCTTCACGCTGTGGGAGCCGCTGCCGCTCACCTGGTGGTCGGCGCCCCTGATGTTCGCCGCCTCGGTGTTCCTGTTCGACACCTGGTTCTACTTCGCACACCGGCTGAACCACGTCGGCCCGTTCAAGAAATGGCACCTGCAGCACCACCAGTCCGTCGCGCCGACGGTGTGGAGCAACTACAACGACACCTGGTTCGACGCCTTTTCGCAGCAGTCGTTCTTCCTGTTCGTGCCGCTGATCGTGCCGTTCCCGCCGGCAATCTTCATCGCGCACCGTGTGTTCGATCACTTCAACGGCATGATCGGCCACTCCGGTTACGAGTTCGCCGCCGGCCCGTCGTCGCGCGCCCCGTGGCCGCTCGCTTCCGTGATGTTCCACGACATGCATCACGCCCACTTCAACTACAACTACGCCAACCACTTCTCCTTCTGGGACCGCGTGTTCGGCACGATCCACCCGGAGTACGACCGCCGGGTGGAGGCGTGGGAGCATCGGGAGGAGATGGAGAGGCAGGCCTCGTGAGAGGAACAGCGGCGCGGGCGTCCGCTCAGGATGCGAGGACGGGGTAGAGCGACAGGACGAGGAGCGACGCCAGCCCCACGTTGATCGTGCGCATCTGCCATCCTCGCCCGGCGATCGTCCCTACGCCGCCGCCGACGACGGCCCAGAGTCCGATCGCCGGAAGGTCGACGAGGAAGAGCACTGTCGCTGCAACAAGGATCTCGGCAAGGCTGGCGCTGCCGAGGTAGAGCCCTGTCGCGGCCAGCCCGGCCGCCCAGACTGCGGGGTTCACCAGCTGAAAGGCCGCGGCCTCCCAGAACGTGAGCGGACGGTGGAGGGTGAGGTCGGACGACAGGGGCCCAGCCGTGGCGATGCGCCAGGCGAGGAAGAGGGCGTATCCGCAGCACGCGACCTTGAACAGGACCGAGAGCCAGGGAAAGGCCTCGAACGCCGCCGCGATTCCCGAGACCGCCCCGACGAGGATCAGCGGAGCGCCGGCTGCAGCACCGAGCACGTGCGGCAAGGACCGCCGGAAACGGAATCGCAGACTCGACGCAAGAAGCAGGATGTTGTTGGGACCAGGGGCAATGCTGAGGACGAACCAAAAGACGACAAGTGACAGGAATGACATATCCATCGGGATCCCCCGAATCTGAATAAACAATTATGCGAGAAACTCAGCTTTTAATTGGAGCGATAGAATTCGCGACGTGCCCGTTAAGCTCGCAATATTGCGGGTCGACACAAGGGTAGTCAAAAATATCCGGACTTAAATCTTCGAAGACCTTACCACGAAGACCTATGCTGCACAATCGGGGACCAATGCATTTCGCTTATGGAAAGCATTCGCGCGGTGCATCGACGCCTTCGCCCGGCACGGGGCCTTCGACCGCCCCCGTCGACGGGCCAAACGGACGTCGCCGCGTTTTCGTTGTCGCCGGGTGCTTCCACCGGCGGCCATCGCGCTCTAGCGTTTCGGCAGCCTCCGGAGAACAGCCGATGAGCGCCCTGCCCTGCCCCGACCCCGTTCCCGGCGATGCCGCCGCCGCGGACGCGATCGAGACCGTCATCATACCCCGCGCCCGGGACCTCGGCGGCTTCGAGGTCCGCCGCGCCCTCCCCTCGCCGAAGCGGCAGATGGTCGGGCCGTTCATCTTCTTCGACCAGATGGGCCCGTCCGAGTTCGTGATCGGCGAGGGCATCGACGTGCGCCCGCATCCGCACATCAACCTTGCAACGGTCACGTACCTCTTCGACGGCGAGATCATGCACCGCGACTCGCTCGGGACCGAACTCCCGATCCGCCCCGGCGCGCTGAACCTGATGACGGCCGGGCGCGGCATCGTCCACTCGGAGCGGACGCGGCCGGAGGAGAAGGCGCGCGGTCCGCGCCTCTTCGGGCTGCAGACGTGGGTCGCCCTCCCCCGCGTGGCAGAGGAGGTGGACCCGGCCTTCGCGCACCATCCGGCGGATACGCTGCCGATCGTGGAGGCGGACGGGATCCGCGCCCGCGTCATCATCGGCGAGGGGTGGGGTGCTGCCTCACCCGTCGCCGCACTGCACCCGACGGTTTACGTCGACATCGCGCTCGCCCCAGGCGCGGCCGTGCCGATCGACGCCGTGCACGACGAGCGGGCGCTCTACACCGTCGCCGGGACCATCACGATCGGCGGCGTCCCGCATCCGGCGGGCGAACTCCTCGTCCTGCGGCCGGGTGATCCCATCACCGTGCGCAACACAGGCCGGGATGAGGCCCGGTTCGTGCTCGTCGGCGGCGAACCGATGGACGGGCCGCGCTACATATGGTGGAACTTCGTTTCATCGCGCCAGGAGCGCATCGAGCAGGCGAAGGCAGAGTGGAAGGCGCGCCGCTTCGACACCGTCCCTGGCGATCCCGAGGAGTTCATCCCCCTCCCCGAATAGGCCAAAGAAGAGCCCCGGCGGATGCTGTCCGCCGGGGCCAAGGTGCGAGGAGGATCAACGCCAGAGCGAACCCCTTGTCCTCCCTGGCCCCCTGAAGATGGCGGCATTTCCCGCCGGCGGATTTGATGCACATCACACTTCCGCGGATCACCATCTCCCGATGACGTTCGATCCGCTTTCCATTGCCGTCTTCCTCGCTGCGGTCGGCCTCCTCGGCCTCTCCAAGGGGGGCCTCGCCGGCCTCGGCATCATCTCGATGCCGATGATGCTGCTCGTCATGCCGCCCGCAGCGGCGGCCGGGCTGATGCTGCCGGTCCTCATCATCCAGGACTGCTACTCGCTGTGGCTCTACCGCTGGCAGTGGGACAAGAAGAACCTGAGGCTGCTCCTGCCCGCGGCGGGCGTCGGCATCGCAGCCGGATTCGCGCTCTTCGCCATCCTGCCGGCGAAGCCGATGCTCGGCGTCCTCGGCGCCGTCACGCTCGCCTTCGCGCTCCACTCGTTGCTGACGCCGGGTGTTCCGGCGCGCACGCCATCGCGGCCCGTCGGCTGGGCACTCGGGGCTGTCTCCGGCCTCACCTCGACCGTCCTCCACCATGGCGGGCCGCCGTTCCAGATGTACCTCCTGCCGCAGCGCCTTCCGCGCGACGTCTTCGTCGGCACGTCGGTCGCTTTTTTCGCGATCCTCAACATCGTGAAGCTGCCGGGCTTCGTCTGGGTCGGCGGCATCACGCGGGACGGGCTCCTCGTCGCCCTCGTCTCGGCGCCGTTCTCGCTCGCGATGACGTGGCTCGGAGCGCGGCTGACGCGGATGCTGTCGGTGGAGCGCTACTACCTCGTGATCCAGGTCATCCTCGCCGCCGTCGGGGTGAAGCTCCTCGCCGACGCCTTCCTCTGACGCCTTCCGCTCCGGGCGGGCGCGGCTTAGGGTGCCGCCGAAAACGGGAGGGACTATGCGCGTTCTCATCATCGGCGGCGGGGGTTTCCTGGGGCAGAAGATCGCCCGCGCGCTCGGCAAGCGCGGCCGGATCAGGGGCGCCGCGATCACCGGCCTCGCGCTCGCCGACATCGCCGAGCCGCCCGCGGTGGAGGCCGACTTCCCCGTCACGTCCCATGCCGCCGACATCGCCGACGCCGCCGCCGCACGCCGCCTGTTCGAGGACAAGCCGGACGTCGTCTTCCACCTCGCCGCGATCGTGTCCGGCCAGGCGGAGGCGGAGTTCGACCTCGGCATGCGGATCAACCTCTTCGGAACGGTGAACGTTCTCGAAGCCGCGCGCGCGGCCGGCAACGTCCCGGTCCTCGTCTTCTCCTCGTCCGTCGCCGTCTACGGCGGCGAGATCCCGGACATGATCGAGGACTGGACCACCACAAACCCGCAGACCTCCTACGGCGCGCAGAAGGCCTGCGGCGAACTCCTCGTGACCGACTACTCCCGCAAGGGCTTCATCGACGGCCGCGCGCCGCGCCTTCCGACGGTCACGATCCGTCCGGGGAAGCCGAACGCCGCCGCGTCCTCCTTCATGTCGTCGATATTCCGCGAACCGCTCCAGGGCGAGGAGGCGGTCTGCCCGGTCGGAACGGACTATGCGCTCTGGTACTCCTCGCCGCGGGTGACGGTCGCGAATCTCATCGCCTGCGCCGAGATCGACGCGGCAGCGCTGGGCCAGAACCGCGCCTTCGCACTGCCGGGGCGGACGGTCACCATCGGCGAGATGATCGAGGCGATGCGCACGGTCGCCGGCGAGGAGCCGGTGAAGCGGATCCGTTTCGAGAAGGACGAGCGGATCGAGCGGATCGTCATGGGCTGGCGGCCGCGCCTCAACCCGCAGAAGGCGCTCCACCTCGGCCTCGAGGCGGACCGCTCCTTCGAGGACGCCGTGCGCTGGTTCCTGGAGGACGACGTCCGCCGCTGAGGGCCCGTCAGCCTGCGCCCCTTCCGCCGGCCGTGGCCGCTTCCTCGAGCCGCTGGCGATCACGGACCGTGCGGCTGTCCGGCGAGCCCGGCGGCGGGAACTCCGTGGTGTCGGTCATCTCCCACCGCTCGGCGGAACTGAAGTCCGGGAAGGGCAGCCGGTCCTGCCGGCGCCATGCGGCGACGGCTGCCTCGGCCTTCCCCTGCAGGTCCGGGTCGAGCCCGTCCGTCGCGCGGTAGTGGGTAACGGACGGGAAGGCGAAGCTGCTGCCGGACGCCGAGACGACATCCGCAAAACGCAGGAGAAGGTCCTCCTGGATGCCGAGATACTCATTGAAGTCAGACGTGCTGACGTAGGCGAACACCTCCACGTTGAGAGAGTGCTCGCCGAAACTGACGAAGCGCACCCGCGATGGCGCCGCCGTGACCCGCGGGTGCTGGATCAGCACCCTGCGCAGTTCGGCGAGGATCCACCGCATCTGGTCGGGGGATGTCTCGTAGCGGAGCTGGAGCACGGTCTTCAAGAGGATCTGGTCGCGCCACGCGTAGTTCTCGAGCTGCAGGTTCACGAACTCGGCGTTGGGAATCGAGACCACGGTGCGGTCGAGCGAGCGCACCTTCACCGACCGCAACCCGAGCGCCTCCACCGTCCCGAGGCTGCCGCCGAAGCGGCAGAAGTCACCCACGCGGACCGGCTTGTCGGCAATGATTGTGAGGCCGCCGATGAAGTTCTCCAGCGTCGACTTTGCCGCAAGGGCGACGGCGAGCCCGCCGATGCCGAGGCCCGCAATGACGCCCTCGTACGGGATCGCGAGGACCTCGGCGAGGACGAGGATCGAGCCGATCACCACGACGACCTTCGCGACGGCGACGACGATCGACCGCAGCATCTCCCCTTCGCCCTTCAGCCGGTCGTGACGGGCGAGCGCGCCGAGCTTGTCGACGAGGTTCCAGGCGAGCCAGCCGCCCGCGACCACCATCACCACCGCGGCCGCGGCCCGCAGCGGCACGTCGACCGACTGGGGCAGCCCGAGGACGCGAAGCGCGGTGAAGAACGCGAACGCGGAGAGAAAGAACGCGAGAGGCCGGATGAACCGCGTCCGGATCGAGAGAGAGGAGTCCGTCTCCCGGCGCCAGCGCAGGATGACCCGCAGCAGAAGGAACGAGAGAAGCCACGCGACCGGCCAGGCGACCGACAGGACGAGCGCGAGGGCGAGCCACTGCCAGGACTCGACGCCGAACAGCGGCTGGAGGAGGCGGCGGTCGAGGGAGCGGATCTCGTTCCGGATCGTCAGGAAGGTCGAGTCGCCGACCCCGCCGACACCGACGTCCACCGGCATGTCCTCCATCGCCACGTAGAGGTCGCGGACCGAGGCGACCGTCTCCGGCGTGAACTGCCAGATGCGATCGCCCTCCGCCGTCTCGATGGCGGCGATCTCGACCGTCCCGGCCGGGTGCACGAAGTGCGTGTAGGGCTGCGTCCGGCCCGGGAAGTTCGGGACCTCCTGCCAGAGGACGTAGCCGATCCGGTCGATGACGCCCTTGAGGTAGCGGGCCCGAAGCGCCGCCTCGTCGTCGCGGATGGCGGCGGAGAGTGCGTCGACATTCATGGTGGAGAACAGGAGCCGCCCGTCGCCGGTCTCCTCCCACGCGAAATACTGCTCCAGGAATGTGCGCACGACATCGCGGGGCGAGCGCAGCTCCTCGTGGTCGCGCGGGCCGTCCCCTTCCGGCGAGGCGCCGCGCGCGATGCGAAGCCGGGTGGCCGCGGCCTCGAGCTCGACAAGCGGGGGGACCACGATCCGCCACGGTCCCGCGCCGCCGGGGTCGCCGCCCCGGCGGAACGTCAGCGTGAACGTCTCGCTCGTGCCGGCCTGCGGGAGCGTCACCGTCATGGTGCTCTCGCCCGCGGCGGGCTCCGGGATGGTCCAGACCCGGAAGGTGAGCTCGTCCAGCACAGCGAAGAGCGCGGAGGCGAGCCCGAGCCGCTCGAACGGCAGGTCCCATGCCTCGCTCGGCAAGTCTGAGAAGTCGAGCACGGCGGCGGCCGGCCCGACCTGGTCGTAGCGCCCGCCCCGCGCCTCGTTGCCGGCGACGAGCACGGTGCGAAGCGCTGTCTCGGGCGTAGAGGCGTCGGCGGCCACGGCGCCGGTCGACCCGGGTGGCAGCCGCCTGCCGGTCCACCATTCGCCGGTGCCGAAGCGGCCCATGAAGGAGCGCTCGTCCGGAGCGAGGGAGAACACGAAGTCGCCGCTGCCCGACGGATCGCGCCACGTGCCGACCAGGAGCGGACCGCGTGCTTCGGCCTCCAGCGTTCCGTCGAGCACGGGATAGGAGCCGCGGACCGTGGTACCGTCCTGCTCCAGCCGCAGCACCGCGCCGCCGTCCCGCCAGCGGGTCTCCCAGGTGCCGCTCCAGTCGACCTCCTGCGCGACGCTTGCCGTGGCGCCGAGCACCCCGGCGGCGAGAGCGAGCGAGGCGAACAACCGCCTCGCAACCTTCAGCAACTCCATCCCGCCGCCGCCCTCCTCGCTCAACGGTCAGCCGACCTGCGGAACTTTGTCCGGGAGATCGTGGCGAGAAAGCGGACGGAATGCCGGACTCGTTGTTTCAGAGCGAGAGTCGCTCCTGGCCGAGCGCCCGATAGCGCCTGCGCGCACGGTCCGCCGCAAAGACCAGGTTCCAGCTGCGCGGGGAGCAGGCGCTCGGGAAGAGCACGAACGGGTGTGCTGCGAGGAGGTCGCCGCCCCAGCACTGCTGGCGCTCGGCCGGTTTGTCGCAGGTGAGCCACTCCGGATCCGGCACCTCGTCGGGAAGGATGACGCGGACCTCGTCCGGCCGCCCGACCTCGAATGCCGTCAGCACGGGCCTTGAGCGGCGAACCGCACGCACGCCTCTGTTGACGACCGACTCGAGGATTGCCGTCGCGGGGTCGAGCGAGGCGTAGACCACCGCGATGCCAGGCAGGCTCCAGCGGCCGCCGTCCGCCTCTGGCCCGGCGCCGGAGTCCCACGCCTCCGCCTGGTCGGGCGGGTCGAGCCGCCAGCCGACAAGCGGGCCCCCGCCGAGCGCGGCGGGGAGAGGGGTCATGGAGGGCGCCGCCCCATCAAGGATCATAGTCCTAGAACGACGATCTATTGGCCGGAGTTGCAGCTCCGGCGTCGCTAGGGCGCCGGCACGCTCGAAGGCCCGGCGCCGTCAGGCGACGGGCGTGATCAGCGGCTCGCCCGCAAAATGGTTGCGGAGGTTGCGCACCACGAGGTCGCCCATCATCCAGCGCGTCTTGTGAGTCGCCGAGCCGACATGCGGTGCGAGGACCACGTTCTCCATCGCGAAGAACGCCTCCGGCACGCGCGGCTCGTCCTCGAACACGTCGAGCGCCGCGCCGCCGAGCCGGCCTTCCTGCAGCGCCGCGATCAGCGCCGCCTCGTCCACCGTCGTGCCGCGGCCGACGTTGACGAGCATCCCCTCCGGCCCGAGCGCGTCGAGCACCTCGCGGTTGACGAGCTTCGCCGTCGCCGCGCCGCCGGGGACGACGACCACGAGCCAGTCGACGTCGCGCGCCATGTCGACGAGGCTCTCGTAGTACGGGTACGGTTCGAAGCGCTGCTTGTGACGGCCGGTGTAGACGACCTGCATCTTGAACGCCTGGCAGCGCCTGGCGATCTCCTTGCCGATCCGGCCGAGGCCGAGGATGCCGACGGTCTTGCCCGTCAGCTCACCCGTCAGCGGGAAGGGACCGCCGAGCCACTGGCCCGTCCGGATGTACTGGTCCGCCTGCGGAATGCGCCGGCAGAGCGCCAGCATCAGCGCCATGGTGGTCTCGGCGACGGCGTCGTTGAGGACGTCGGGCGTGTTGGTCACGCGCACGTTGCGCCGCTTGCAGGCCGCGATGTCGATGTTGTCGTAGCCGACGCCGAAGTTTCCGACGACCTCGAGGTTGGGGAGCTTGTCGAGGAGCGCGTCGTTCACCGGGTACGAGGCGACGGCGGCGCCGCGGATCTTCGGCCCGACCTCGGCGAGGAAGGCGTCGCGGTCCGGCGCTTCGTGCAGCCGGTGGACGGTGAAGCTCTCCTCGAGCGCCTCGCCGACCGAGGGCAGCATCTTCCACACCATCAGGACGTCGGGCCGCGCCGAACCGTCCGTCATGCCGCGACGACCGTCTGGCGCTGCTCGCCGAGCCCCTCGATGCCGAGCGTCATCACGTCGCCGACCTTCAGGAACACCGGCGTCGGCTTGATGCCGAGGCCGACGCCCGGCGGCGTCCCGGTCGGGATCACGTCGCCCGGCTTCAGCGTCATGAAGTGCGACACGTAGGAGACGATGGTCGGCACGTTGAAGATGAGCGTCTTCGTGTTGCCGCGCTGGCGCTTCTCGCCGTTCACGTCGAGCCACATGTCGAGATTGTGCGGGTCGGGCATCTCGTCGGTGGTGACGAGCCAGGGGCCGAGGGGGCCGAACGTGTCGTGGCTCTTGCCCTTGGTCCACTGCCCCTCGCGCTTGATCTGGTAGTCGCGCTCGGAGACGTCGTTGAAGAGGGCGAAGCCGGCGACGTAGCTCATCGCGTCCGCTTCCGACACGTACTTCGCCTCGCGGCCGATGACGATCGCGAGCTCGACCTCCCAGTCGAGCGCCTGCGCGCCACGCGGCAGCTCGACATCGTCGTTCGGCCCGACCAGCGAGCTCGTCGCCTTGAGGAAGATGATCGGCTGGGTTGGCGGGGTCGCGCCCGTCTCCGCCGCGTGGTCGGAGTAGTTGAGGCCGATGCAGACGAGCTTGCCCGGGTTGCCGACGCAGGGGCCGATCCGCTCCGGCGTCACCAGCGGCAGCGCGTCGATGTCGGTGCTGCGGATGGTGTCCAGCAGCGCCGGCGAGAGCGTCGCGGGCGTGATGTCGGCGACAATGCCCGACAGGTCGCGGACCGTGCCGTCGGTGTGCACGATCGCGGGCTTTTCCTGGCCCGCCGGGCCGTGGCGCATGAGCTTCAAGGTGTCCTCCGTCGTCCTTTGTGCGGCGGTCGTCGCCGCCGTCCGTCGTCGATTTGCGGCGGCACGGCCGCCGGTCCGTCCTAGGCGGCCGTCCAGCCGCCGTCGATGATGTGCGTCTGCCCCGTCACGAACGCCGACTCGTCCGACGCGAGGTAGACGGCGAGCGCCGCGATCTCGTCCGCGCGGGCGATCCGGCCCATCGGCTGGCGGGCGATGAAGGCCTTCATCGCACCCTCGTAGTCGCCGGTCGCGCGCAGCCGCTCGTGCAGCGAGGGCGAATCGACCGTGCCCGGGCAGATCGCGTGGACCCGGACGCCCTTCGTCACGAAGTCGACCGCGACCGACTTGGTGAGGCCGATGATCGCCGCCTTGGAGGTGCCGTAGACGCAGCGGTTCGGCACGCCGATGATCGACGAGGCCGCCGACGCGACGTTGATGATCGAGCCGCCGCCGCGCTCCACCATGCCGGGAATCGTGGCGCGGATGGCGCGGAAGATCGAGCGGACGTTGAGGGCGATCGCGAAGTCGAAGTCGTCGTCGCTCGCCTCCACGATCGTCCCGCCGTGGACGACGCCGGCGCAGTTGAAGAGGATGTCCGGCCGCGCCCTTGCGACGGCATCCTCCACCGCGGCGCGGTCGAGCACGTCGAGCGCGAACGCCTCGACGCCCTCCGGCAGCCCGGCGAGGCCGGCTTCGTTGACGTCGGTCGCGAACACCGTCGCGCCCTCGCGGGCGAACGCCTCGGCCGTCGCGCGGCCGATCCCCTGCGCCGCCGCGGTCAGCAGCGCGCGTTTGCCGGCAAGGCGCATTCAGCGGTCCCCGTAGAGCTGTTCGTAGAAGGCGACCATCTCCGGCACCATGCGCTGGCCGAAGCCCTCCGCCCTTGCGATGCCGAGCGCCTGCTTGGTGGCGGGCGCGATGAGCGACGGAACCCCGAGGTCGTCCGCCATCGCGGCGTAGTAGCCGACGTCCTTCAGGGCGTTGGCGACCGAGAAGGCGAGCGCGTTGGGGTTTCCCTCCACTGCGTAGGCTTTGACGAAGTCCATCATGCCAGACTTCAGCGGACCGGCGGACATCACGTCATAGAGCGTCTGGCGCGGAAGCCCGGCGAGGTCCGCCATCGCGAACGCCTCCGACATCGCGACGGCGGCGGTCTGGGCGTAGAAGTTGTTGATGAGCTTCAGCGTGTGGCCGGCGCCCAGCGGGCCGACGTGGAAGACGTTCTCGCCGAGGTCGCGGAACACAGGCTCGGCGCGGGCAAAGTCGTCCGCTGCGCCGGCGGCCATGATGTTGAGCTTGCCCTCGCGCCCGTGCGAGGGCGTGCGGCCGAGCGGGGCGTCCATGTAGCGCGAGCCGACCTCCTCCACCTCGGCGGCAAGCGCGAGGGTGGACGACGGGCGCGAGGTGCCGAAGTCGATGACGAGCGAGCCGGGCTTGAGGCCCGCGATCACCCCGTCGTCGCCGCGCATGACGCGCTCGACGTTCGCCGAGGTGTCGACGCAGATCATCACGATGTCGGCCGCCGCCGCGACGTCGGCATAGCGCCGGGCCTCCGTCGCGCCGCGGCCCACGGCGGCGTCGACCCCGGACCGGTTGCGGTTGGCGATCACGGTGACGGGGTAGCCGAGCGACTGCAGCCGCTCCACCATCGCCGACCCCATCAGCCCGAGGCCGATGAACCCGATGGCGGGTCTGTTCGACATAAAGGCACTCCTCGCTGCGGCGCGTATGGGTGGCACACCGCGGCGGGCGAGACAATCCGCCGCGAACGGGGGCGAGGATCAGCTACTCGCGCCGCGCACGTCTCTCACCACAAACTCGCCACACTTTGGGCGGAAGCGGAGCATGGCGGCTGCCCCGGTGGAAATTCCCCGCGCGGTCCCGCTCAACAGAGACCCTCATGTCGATCGTCCTGCCCAATCTCGCGGGCTTCCTGCGCATCACCCAGAGCCTCGCCGTCTACGATCCCGTTCCGGACGGGGACGAGCGCGTGGTCTTCGGCGCCGCCGTGCGGACCGCGCGGCTCGGCGAAGGGGCGAACGCCGCCGTATTCGCAAAAGGGGTCGAGACGGTCGAGACCGGCGGCGGCCACGATCGCCTGTTTCTCCTCGGCGGCGCCCACACCGTCCGCGCCGGCGCCGGGAACAACACGGTCGAGAGCAATGACTACCTCTACCGCCTCACCACGCTCGCCGGCGACGATCGCGTCGCCCTCTACGGCACCGACGGCGCCTACGAGGTTTCGCTCGGCGCCGGCAACAACACGCTGACGGCCGAGGGCTACGTCGCCCGCGCGACGGGCGGCGCGGGAGCTGACACGTTCACCCTCGCAGGCGGCGGGATCGCAACGCTCGGCGACGGCTCCAACCGGCTCACCTCGTCCGCCTATGTCGGTGAGGTGCGCGGTGGCGCGGGGGTCGACACGGTGACGCTGAAGGCCGGTGTCGGCACGGTCGATCTCGGCGGCGGCAATGATGCTCTCGCCGTCACCGGCTGGGCCGACGCGATCCTGACGGGCGCCGGCGACGACCGCGTCGCGCCGCTCCGCGGGGCGGACCGCGTCTCCCTCGGCGACGGCAACGACCTCTTCTCCGGCGCGACCTGGGTCGGCCAGCTCGATGCGGGCTCCGGCAACGACACGATCGCCGGCTTCGGCGAGGCGAACCGCATCGTCCTCGGCGACGGCGACGACGTGGTGGGCCGCCCGGGCGCGGACGCGGCGGGCTATGTGAGCACCCTCCTCGCCGGCAACGGCAACGATGCCGTCCACCGTCTCGGCGGCGCCGGCACCATCGACCTTGGCGCCGGCAATAACATGCTGACCGCCACCCGCTGGGTCGGCGAGGCGAAGGGCGGGCTCGGCAACGACGCGATCACGCTCGCCGGCGGCGGCACGGCGTTCGGCGGCGCCGGCAACGACACGCTCGCCAACGGCGACCGCACGTCCTTCCTCCTCGGAGAGGCCGGCAACGACACCTTCTTCTTTGAGGACAACACGCGCCAGTACGACTACGTGGACGGCGGCAGCGGCTTCGACACGCTCACCATCCTCGTCGACACCGCGGCGCGCGAGACAGCGGTGACGGCGTTCCTCGCCGCACTCGACGGCATCTCCGACACGCTCGCCGTCGACGACGCCGGCAACCATTTCTTTGCGCGGCTGAACCTCGAGATCGACAAGATCGAGCAGATCGTCGTCGATATCTTCTGACGCCAAACGGTTCGAAACGAACCCGCAAGCCCGCCCCGGGTTGTCCCCACACGCTATGGCGGGGAGCCGATGCACACGATCCTGAAGACGTTCTTCCTCCGCGTTCGGCAGAGCTACTGGTTCTGGCCGTCCGTGCTCGCCGTCGCCGCGCTCTTCGCCGGTTGGGGGATGGTCAGCCTCGACGCCGCCTGGGCGAACGCGTGGATCCGCGAGACGGAGCTCATGCGACCGATGGGAGTCGACGGCGCGCGGCAGCTCCTCGCCACCGTCGCCGGGGCGATCCTCTCGGTCGCGGGCGTCGCCTTCTCGGTCACCATCGTCGCCGTCTCGTTCGCGAGCGCCAACTACGGCCCGCGTCTCATCGGCAACTTCATGAGCGACCGGACGAATCAGCTCGTCCTCGGCGTCTTCGTGGCGACGTTCGTCTACTGCATCACCGTATTGTCCATGGTGCAGGCGCCCGTCGAGGAGGGCGGGCCGGGCGCGTTCGTCCCGCAACTGGCGATTCTACTCGCGCTGGGGCTGACGCTCGCCTCAATCGGCGCGCTGATCGCCTACATCCATCACATCCCCGAATCGATCGACATCATGAACCTCGCCGCCACGATCGGCCGCGACCTCCGCCGGTCGATCGACGCGCTCTACAGCGAGGACGCGATCGAGCGCGGCGACGCCGACGTCGATGTCCCGCTGCCAAGGCCGAGCGGCGACGGCTTCGTGGTCGGGTCGGACGACAGCGGCTATGTGCAGAACTTCGACCTGCGCGGCATCGAGCGGGTCGCGACGGCGGCGGGTGTGCAGGTGGAGATTCTGCGCGGCGCGGGCGAGTTCGTGGTCCGCGGCGAGCCTCTCCTCGCCGTACGGCCGGCCGAGCGTGTCGGCGGAGAGGTCGCGCGGGACCTCCGCGGCACGATCATCATCGGCGCGAACAGGACCGGTCTGCAGGACGTGCTGTTCCTCTCGGACCAGCTGGTCGAGGTCCTCGCCCGTGCCCTCTCGCCGGGCGTCAATGATCCGTACACGGCCATGATCTGCCTCGACTGGTTGCGCGACGGCCTCAGCCTGTTTGCGGCGTCGCCACACCCGCCCGTGCCGCCCCCGAGTGCTCGCATCCTCCTGAAGCCCGTCAGCTTCGATGACATCCTGCCGCGGACGTTCGACCGGATGCGGCAGTACATCGCCGGGGACAGGAACGTGACGCTGCACGCGATGGGCGTTCTCGCCGACCTTGCGATCGTGGCCGCAACCGACACGCGCGCCACTGCCATCCGCGACGCGATGGGGCGGCTCGCCGCCTCCGCAGACGAGCGCCTCGAGGAAAGCGCCGCGCGCGAGGAGGTGCGCCGCGCGCTGGAGGCGCACCTTTCGACAGTCGCCGCCGCACGCGCCGCCGGGCAACGGACGCCCGGCCTCGTGACGGCCGGCGGCAGCACTCGGAATTGAGGGGATTGGGCGCGCTTGACGGCCCCGTGCCCGCGGCCATAGGTGTGCGCGGCACGGCGAGAGCGCCGCGCCACCGCACTCACACGGGCGGGGCACACGCCGCGCGATGATCCCTCTGCGCAAATGGTATTTCGCCGTCGACGAGCGGGGCGCCACGCTTGCGCAGAGCCTCCTCAGGGCGGCCGTCGTCTCCTGCCGCACCCACACGAGGCTCGAGCCGCACCTTCTCTATTCCGGCGCCGAGGTCCCCTTCCTCGACGAGCTGCGCGCGCTGGGGGTCAAGGTGATCCCGCACGTCCCCTCGATCGAGCGGGAGCTCAGGATCGGCTACGGGCCGGAGAAGTTCGACCAGTTCGTCGGCCACTGGCTGCGGCTCGACATCCCCGACATCGAGACGGAAGAGGAGGTGATCCTCTACACCGACATCGACGTCCTGTTTCAGCCGCTGCCCGCCGTTCTGACGATGCCGCGCCTCATCTCCGCCGGCCCAGCCGAGGAGCGGGAGGAGCGCGGCAAGTTCAACAGCGGCGTGATGCTGATGAACCTGCCGGCGCTGCGGCAGGTGTGGCCGGACTTCATGGCCCAAGTGCGCGAGCGGCTCCTCGGCGACTTCCGCTACCCGGCGCACGACCAGGTCAGCTTCAACCGCTTCTTCAAGGATGAGATCGAGTGGATCGCGGACGACATGAACTGGCGGCCCTACTGGGGCCTGAACCGGTCCGCCCACATCATCCACTATCACGGACCTAAGCCGCCGCAGGTGCGCCGCTTCATGCGCGGCCGCAAGACTGACCCGTCACGGCGCGACGTTCAGATCTGGCAGCGCGATCCGGAGGCCTACGCGCACTTCGTCACCCTCTTCGAACGCTACGCGAGTGCGACGGCGCCCGAGCCGGAGGCCGTCACGCCGACGGTGGTGCAGAAGCCGAACGAGGCGGGGCTGATCAACCGCCTGTCGCGCCTCTTCGCGCGCTGAGGAGCGGACTGACAGACCGCTCCGGCCGCGCTAGGGTGACACCGCAACCCCCGAGGATCCCTCCGATGCAGCCCGCGTTCGTGCGTTTGAATCCCGTCGACGACGTCGTGACCGCCACCCGTCCGCTCGAGGCCGGGACTCCCGTGGAGACCGTCGTGACCGCGGCGCTCATCCCGCGCGGCCACAAGATCGCGACGCGGGCGATCGCGAAGGGCGAGCCGGTGAGGAAATACGCCCAGGTGATCGGCACCGCGGCGGAGGACATCGCTCCGGGGGCGCACGTCCACACCCATAACCTCGCCTTTGTCGCGTCGGAGCACGAATATAGCTTCGGCACCAACCTTCGCCCGGCGCCGTCGCCAGCGGTGCGCGACACCTTCATGGGTTATCGCCGCGCCAACGGCACCGTCGGCACGCGCAACTACATCGCCCTCCTCACCTCGGTGAACTGCTCGGCGACGGCGGCGCACAAGATCGCCGCCCACTTCACGCCCGAGCGCCTCGCCGCCTACCCCAATGTCGACGGCGTCGTCGCCTTCGCCCACGGCACCGGCTGCGGCATGGCGGGCTCGGGCGACGGCTTCGCGGCGCTGCAGCGCGTCATGTGGGGCTATGCGCGGCACCCGAACCACGGCGGCGTCGTCATGGTCGGCCTCGGCTGCGAGATGAACCAGATCGAGTGGCTGCTGGATGCTTATGGCCTGAAGCAGGGGCCGACCTTCGCCTCCATGAACATCCAGGACGTCGCGGGGCTGAAGCGCACCGTCGAGGCGGGGATCGCGAAGGTGGAGGCGATGCTGCCCGTCGCGAACGAGGCGCGGCGCGAGCCGGTGCCGGCGTCCGAGATCATGGTCGGCCTCCAGTGCGGCGGGTCGGACGCCTGGTCCGGCATCACCGCCAACCCCGCGCTCGGCTACGCCTGCGACCTCCTCGTCGGCCAGGGCGGGACGGGCGTCCTCGCCGAGACGCCGGAGATCTACGGCGCCGAGCACCTCCTCGCCGAACGCGCGGTGGACGCGAAGATCGGCGCGCGGCTCATCGAGCGGATTCGCTGGTGGGAGGACTATGTCGGCCGCAACAAGGGCTCGATGGACAACAATCCGAGCCCGGGGAACAAGCGCGGCGGGCTCACCACCATCCTCGAGAAGTCTCTCGGCGCCGCGGCGAAGGGCGGGACAACGCCACTGACGGGCGTCTACGAGTACGCCGAGCCGGTTACGGCGCGCGGCTTCACCTTCATGGATTCGCCCGGCTACGACCCGGCGTCGGTGACGGGGCAGATCGCCTCCGGCTGCAACATGATCGTCTTCACGACCGGCCGCGGCTCGGCATTCGGTTCGAAACCGGCGCCGACGATCAAGGTCGCCACCAACACCGAGCTCGCCCAGAAGATGGCGGACGACATGGACATCGACGCCGGCCCGATCCTCACCGGCGAGTTGTCGGTGGAAGAGGTCGGCCGCGTCATCTACGAGCGCATCCTCGCCGTCGCGTCCGGCGAGAAGACGAAGTCGGAGGCGGAGGGGCTCGGCGACCACGAGTTCGTGCCCTGGCAGATCGGCGCCGTGATGTGAGGCCATTGCGGGCGGCGCCATGGCGTGGACGGACTATGCGTGGGAGATCCTGACGGCGCTGCTCGGCGCCGGGATCCTCGGCCTCACCTGGGAGATCTACCGAACGCGGCGCGACGAGGCAGAGGCCCGCGCCCGCGAGGCTGAAAGCACCTACTTCCAGCTCTACGACGAGCTCGCCGGCCGCTACCTCGAGTTCCTCGCCCTCTGCGCCGAGGAGCCGATGGCGCACGCGAACCTCAACCAGGAAGACGTCGCCGACCTGCCACCGGCGCTCCTCGCCCGCAGGACCATCCTCTACGAGTTCCTCTTCGCCGTGCTCGAGCGCGCCTACATCTACCGATCCCGAAGCCCGGCGCTGCACCAGACGGGCTGGCCCGAGTGGGACAGCTACCTTCGCGCCTACCTCCGCCGCCCGAGCTTCCGGCGTGAGGTCGAGGGCTGGATGGACGCCGAAGGCGGTCTCGGCATGAACCCCGCCTTCGAGCGCTACGTCGCCTCCGTCCTCGCCGACGAGGATCAGCGCTCCTGACGGTCTGAGACCGCCGGCAACAGCCGCCGTTAAGTGCAGAACCGCGTCGATTGCAGAATACGGCCGGATTTGCGACTCCTTTCCCACATAACTGCCTGAATCTCTGACTTTCTCCCTAAAGTTGCAGAGAAAAATGTTTAAGGTAACAATCTGCGCGAGCGCCGCTCGGGTGCCCAGCCTCAGCGCGGCGGAACAGAAGTACAGGCAAACGCTCAATTGATCAGGTGCTTGGACGCGGCAAGTGCCTGTGACAGGCCACTACCGTCGGTTTATGCACTATAGGACATACGCAAGGTTGAAAATTTTTAACGCAGGAAGCTTGCCCTAAAGCCGCCTCATGCTACATCTTTCAGTAGCATCTGGTTATCAAATGGGAGGTCGAACGTGCGCATCGCGGCGCTGACGGTCTTTCTCTCGCTCATCGTCGGCGTCATGCCGGGAGCGGCCATGCCGCTGTCTAAGGCTTATGCGCCGTACATGGGCCGGCTCGCGCCCGACGAGCAGCGCTGGTTCGCGGCTGCCTTCGTGATCTACAAGGACGCCTTCATCAAGTCGGACGGGCGCGTGTTCGACCCGCAGAGCGGCGGCATCACGCACTCCGAGGGCCAGGGCTACGGCATGATGCTCGCCCTCCTCGGCTCCGACGCCGAGACCTTCGACGCGATCTGGCGGTTCAGCCGCGCGAACCTGCAGCGGCGCGACGGGCTGTTTGCGTGGAAGTGGGTCCCCGGCCGCGGCATCCACGACCGCAACAACGCGACGGACGGCGACGTCATGATCGCGACCGCGCTGACCCTCGCCGGCGTCCGCTGGAACCGCAGCGACTATATCCGCGAGGCGTCCCGGATTGCCGACGCAGTCGGTGACAAGCTCATCATCCGCCACGGCGGCTACACGCTGCTCCTCCCCGGGGAGTGGGCGAAGTCGACGGCCACTCGCCCGCAGCCGGTGCTGAACCTCAGCTACTTCATCCCGCTCTCGCTCCCTGTCCTCGAGAGCCTCGCGCCGCAGCACGACTGGGACGGCGTGATGCGCGACGGCAACAGGATGCTGAGCCAGCTCGTCGCCCCGCCGTCCGACTGGTCGCAACTCGACGAGACGGGCACGCCGATCCCCGCCCGCGGCTTCCCGCGCACCTTCAGCTACGACGCGGTGCGCATCCCGATCTACCTCCTCCAGTTCGGCCAGACGAACAGCCTGATCTCCCGCTTCCTGATGGAGGTCTGGGGCGAGCCAGGGGCCGGCGAGCCGTTCACGTTCGATGTCACCACGCGCGCCCCGAAGGAGCGGTTCTGGGACAGCGCCTACCAGTTCTCCTACGAGCTGATGCGCTGCGCCGAGACGGGCGAGCCGGTCTCGCACGCCTCCACCAACATGAAGATGGTGAACTACTTCGCCACGAGCCTCCACCTGATGGCGCTCGCCGCGATGTATGCGAACTATCCGCACTGCTTCCCGAAGGATTATTCCCTCGCCCAGCGTTGAGCGGCGGCGAGGGCTGCCGGAGAGCGTCGTCGACGTCGGTCTCCGGTTGACTTCCAAGCGCCGCCGATCCTAGTCCGGAACAGGCGGGAGACGGGCGATGGCGCGCAAATACTTCGGGACAGACGGGATTCGTGGGCCGGCGAACGGCGAGGTGATGACGCCGGACATCGCGATGCGGGTCGGCATGGCGACCGGACTCGTCCTCGCCGAAGCCGACGGGCGGCAGCGGATCGTGATCGGCAAGGACACCCGCCTGTCCGGCTACATGCTGGAGACGGCACTCGTCGCGGGCTTCACCGCCGTCGGCGCCGACGTCTTCCTCCTGGGCCCGATCCCGACGCCCGCCGTCGCCATGCTGACGCGCTCGCTCCGCGCCGATGTCGGCGTCATGATCTCCGCCTCCCACAACGCCTACGAGGACAACGGTATCAAGATCTTCGGCGCCGACGGCTACAAGCTGTCGGACGATGTCGAGGCGCGGATCGAGGCACTGATCGACCAGAACCTCAGCCGCCGCCTCGCCCGGGGCCCAAACATCGGCCGCGCGACACGGCTCGACGGCGTGCGCGACCGATATGTCGAGTTCGCCAAGCGCACCTTCCCACGCACCCTGTCGCTGGACGGGCTGAGGGTCGTCGTCGACTGCGCCAACGGTGCCGCCTACCGCGTCGCGCCCGACGCGCTCTGGGAGCTCGGCGCCGAGGTCGTGGCGCTCGGTGTGAAGCCGGACGGCCTCAACATCAATCGAGACTGCGGCTCCACCTCGCTCGACCTCGTCCGCGCCAAGGTGCTCGAGGTGCGGGCCGACGTGGGCATCGCGCTCGATGGCGACGCCGACCGTGTCATCATCATCGACGAGAAGGGGAAGGTCGTCGACGGCGACCAGCTCCTCGCCGTGATCGCCGCCTCGTGGCTCCGCTCCGAGCGGCTCAAGATGGGCACGGTGGTCGCGACGGTGATGTCGAACCTCGGCCTCGAGCGCTACCTCGAATCGATCGGCATCGATCTCGTGCGCACCAAGGTGGGTGACCGCTACGTGGTGGAGCGGATGCGGCAGGACGGCTACAACATCGGCGGCGAGCAGTCCGGCCACATCATCCTCACAGACTATACGACCACCGGCGACGGCCTCCTCGCCGCGCTGGAGCTTCTGTCGGTGGTGGCCGAGACGGGGAAGCGCGTGTCCGAGATCTGCCACCGCTTCGAGCCGGTGCCGCAGGTGCTCAAGAATGTCCGCTTCAACGGCGGCAAGCCTCTGGAGAAGGAGGCCGTGGTGTCCGCCATCGACGCGGCGAAGGCGCGCCTCGGTTCCGGCGGTCGCATCGTGGTGCGCCCCTCCGGAACGGAGCCGCTGATCCGCATCATGGCGGAGGGCGACGACGCGATGCTCGTCCACACTGTTGTGGACGAGCTCGCGTCGGTAGTGACCGCCAACGGCTGATGCGCCGCCCCGAACGGGCGGCGCTGGAACGTCAGCCCTCGTACGCGGGGTACTCCTCGAGCTGCTCCTCGGTCGCGTTGATGTAGACGCGCCAGTCGTCGCCCCGGTAGATCGACACCTGATCCATCGGGACCATGATGTCCTTGTCGCCGATGCCGAGGAAGCCGCCGACGCTCATCTCGATCAGCATCGAGCCGCCGCCGGCGCTGGCGTAGACGCCGTTCACGTCGCCGATCCGCTCGTTGGTGACGGACGAATAGACCGCCTCACCCTCGAGATCGCCGAGGTCGGCCTGGTTCGCGTTCCAGTCGTACGCCTCGTAGCCGTCGACCGAGACCGTCGGCGCCGTGAAGACGACGGCAGTCTGCGGCGCGGTGACCGCCTCCTGCGCGAACGCCGGAAGGGTCATGGCCGATGCGAGAAGGGCGGCAGCAAGCGTAGTGCGCATGATGATGCTCCGTGGTGTGCTGGATGGGATTTGCCACTGAGGGCTACGCAGGCAACGCACCCGGACCATCACCGTTCTGCTGAGACACTCGAATAACGACGCGGGCCTCACGCTGATCAAGCCGCCGCACACCGAATCGCCCCCTCACGACCGTTCTCTGACGGACGAACGCTTGCGGCCTCATCGGGGCGTGTCCGCCGCAGGCCGCGCGACCTGATCTGGAACCGCCGGCCGCTGCCTAGAGCCGCGCGACCAGCCTGAACGCGTCGTAGATCGCAACGTGGGTGTTGCGCGCCGCGACCGCGTCGCCGACCCGATACAGCCGCATCCCCGCCCCGTTCGGCTGCGGAAGGCCGGCGATGAGCGCGTCGTAGTCGACACGGCCGCCGTTCGCCGAGCGGGGCTTCAGCGCGAAGTAGAGGTCGTCGAGCGGAATCGTGCCGTGGTTCACCACCACCTGGTCGACGATCCGCTCCTCGCGCGCGTGGTCGTCGTAGTCGGTGCCGATCACCGCGCGGAGCTGGTTGCCCGCCCGCTCGATCGCGGCGAGGCGCCACGTGACCGTGAAGCGGACGCCGTGCGGCTGGAGTGCGCGCATGGCCGGGACGAGGTTCATCGCCATCACCTCCGGCGCGAAGGTGCGGTCCGGCGTCATGATCTCGACCGTGGCGCCCGCCTCGGCGAGGAGTTCGGCCGCCTGCAGCGCGGCGGGATCGCCCGCATCGTCGAAGAGGAGGACGTTGCGTCCCGGCTTCACGTCACCCGACAGGATGTCCCACGACGACACCGCGAGGTCGGCGCCGGGGCAGACATCCGTGTGCGGCAGCCCGCCGGTCGCGATGATGACGACGTCCGGCGCCTCCGCCATCACGTCGTCCTCCTCCGCGTAGACATTGGTGCGGATCGAGACGCCCATCCGCTCGCACTCGGCGACGCGCCAGTCGATGATGCCGATCATCTCGCGCCGCCGCGGCGTCCGCGCCGTCAGCCGGATCTGCCCGCCGGGCTCGGAGGCGGCCTCGAACACCACCACCTCGTGCCCGCGCGCCGCGGCGACCCGCGCGGCCTCGAGGCCCCCAGGCCCGGCGCCGACGACCACCACCTTCAGCCGGTGCGGCGCGGGGAGGATCTCGTGCGGGTCCGTGAGCTCGCGGCCGGTCGACGGGTTGTGGATGCAGAAAGCCGAGCCGCCGCGATAGATGCGGTCGAGGCAGTAGTTGGCACCCACGCAGGGGCGGATCCGCTCCTCCTCGCCGGCCATGATCTTCGCCACGAGCCGCGGCTCGGCGACGTGCGCCCGCGTCATGCCGACCATGTCGACCTTGCCGGAGGCGACCGCGTGGCGCGCCGTCGCGACGTCCGGGATCCGCGCGGCGTGGAACACGGGGAGGCGCGAGGAGGCGCGGATCTCGCCCGCCGTGTCGAGGTGCGGGGCGGAGCGCATGCCCTGGATCGGGATTACGTCAGTCAGCCCGGCGTCGGTGTCCATGTGGCCGCGGACGACATTGAGGAAGTCGACCATGCCGGACGCCTTCAGCATGTCGGCGATGGCGGTCCCCTCCTCCCGCGTCTGCCCGCCCTCGAGGTCCTCGCCGACCGTCATGCGGATGCCGACGATGAACTCCGGCCCGACGCGCTCGCGCACCGCCCGCAGGATGTCGAACGTGAAGCGGACGCGGTTCTCCAGCGAGCCGCCGTAGGGCGGGTCCATGGTGTTGGACAGCGGCGACCAGAACTGCTGGGGAAGGTTGCCGTAGGCGGAGAACTCCACCCCATCGAGCCCCGCTTCCTTCATCCGCTCCGTCGCGTCGGCGTAATCCTTCACCACGCGCTCGATGTCCCAGTCCTCCATCTTCTTCGGGAAGGACTTGTGGGCCGGCTCCCGCTCGTGGCTGGGGGCGATCACCGGCAGCCAGTCGCCGGTATCCCAGCGGTTGCGGCGGCCGTGGTGGGAGAGCTGGATCATCACCGCGCAGCCGTGCTCGTGGCACTCGTCGGCGATCGCCCGCATGTGGGGGACGATCTCGTCCCTGTAGGCGAGGATGTTGCCGAAGGCCGGCGGCGAGTCGGGCGCGACGGAGGCCGAGCCCGCCGTCATCGTCATCGCGACTCCCCCTTTGGCCCGCTCGACATGGTAGGCGCGGTAGCGGGCGCCCGGCATCCCGTCCTCGGAGTAGGCGGGCTCGTGCGAGGTGACGATGATCCTGTTCTTCAGCGTGAGATGCTTAAGCTGGAAGGGCTGAAGCAGGGGATCGTTCGTCATCGTCACCACACGGGTCGGGCGTTGCTGTGCTCGAGATTACGGCCGCGCGGGATGCCGCGCCAGCGGGCGGACGTGTCCGCCGGCGCGACTTCGCAGCGCGTCAGACCCAGCCGCCGTCGACGACGTAGCTCTGGTTCGTGCAGGCGGACGCCTCGTCGGAGGCGAAGAAGAGGACGACGCGGGCGATGTCATCCGGGTAGATGCGGCGCTTGAGGCACTGCGCCTTGGCGCGGTCGGCATCGGCCTCCGGCGTCAGCCACAGCTTCTGCTGCCGCTCCGTCATGATCCAGCCCGGAGCGATCGAGTTGACGCGGATGTTGTGCTCCCCGAGGTCGCGGGCGAGCGAGCGCGTGAGGCCCAGGACGGCCGACTTCGCCGCGGTGTAGGCCGCCATGTTGCCCTGGCCGATCATCCAAGACACCGAGCCCATGTTGATGATCGAGCCGTTGCCGGCGGCGATCATGTCCGGCGCCACGGCCTGGGCGCAGAAGAACTGGTGCCGGAGGTTCACCGCGAAGCGGTTGTCCCAGTACTCGACCGTCACATCCTGCCACGGGTGCCGCTCGTCGTGCGCGGCGTTGTTGACGAGCACGGTGATCGGCCCGAACGCGTCGCGGATGCGCCCGATGGCGGCCTGCGTCGACGGAATGTCGGTGAGGTCGGCATGCTCGAAGTGGATGGTATGCCCCTCTCCGGTGAGGTCGGCGACGACCTTCTCGCTCGCCTCGCGCGCGATGTCGATGAAGCCGACCTTCGAGCCCTGCTTCGCGAAGTGGCGGACGATGGACTCGCCGATGCCGCTGCCGCCGCCGGTGACGAGCACCGGACGGCCCTTGAGGCTCGGGTAGACGGCGCCGTAGGTGAGGGAGGTTTCTGCCATTGGGGGTCTCGCCTTGCGGGGTGACGCGGCACTCGCTTGCGGCCGCTTCGCGCCGCGCGATAGCACGTCCGGGTGATCGTCAGAACAGGGGCCGTGCAGAACCGGGGCGCTCGCCGACACCGGGTTCAGGCTCGACAGCCGCCCGCAGCGAGCGCGAGGCGACCCAAGTTGACGCCGTTAGCCCCACAGACCTACGAAGGGACGCCGCGGGCGAGAAGGCGTCGGGCAGCAGGCACCGGTTTTCGATGCGCGACCGTTCTGCCTTGCCTCACCAAGCCCGATGATCGGACAGCGAATCGAGAGGCTGCATGACGATGGATGAGGCGGTGCAGGAGGAACGTCGCCCATCGCTGCGACAGCTGATGCGGCGGCTCCGTCGGGCGATCGACGACGGCAATGTCGCGGTCGCGAAACGCCTCGATCACCGGATCTCACAGCAGTTCGGCCCCGAGCACTTCTCCCAAACGAAGGAGATCCCGCTCCGCGCGCCTCGCAGGGACGGCCCCTCCGATCGCCCGTTCGTGTTCGTCAGCGGCACGCCTCGGTCGGGGACGACCGCGGTCGGACGACTCCTGAAATCTGATCCACGCGTGGCGATGTTCACTGAGGTCTATTCCCCGGTGCTCGGCTATACGCCCTCGATGTTTGATCGTGAAATACTCATCGAATTGAGAGATGCCGGCCTGATCCCGAACTTGAGCCTTTACGGAAATGATAAGATCCTGGAAAACTTGGATACGGCACGAGTCGTCGGGGACAAACGCCCACACTTCATGCGTTCGGCACAGCTCACACTATCGAGATTCAAAAAAGAATCGGTGACGATTTTCCACATCGTGCGGAATCCTTACAATGTTGCGCATTCCTACGCGCAACGCGCACGGAATGGCCAGTGGCACCCGACGCGCGATCACACTGTCGCGGTCGCGGAGATGAACATGAACAGCAGGAACGCGCTTGAGCTGCTGGACCGGCCACAAAGCGATGCGCACAAACTGTTCATTCTGAGATATGAGACCTTCTGGGCACAGCCAGAGAACGCCTCGGTGCTTTTTGATCATCTCGGCCTCTCCGACGAGACGGAAGCGAGACGCTCCGGCGTCGCGACCATGTTCCAGAACGCCATGACGATCAGTGCACGCGACCGCGCTCTCTCGGTCGAGGAGACCGCCTTCGTCGAGCAGAACCTCGATTGGTCGGCTCACGAGGCGCTCTGCGCACGAGCTGTCGTCTGATCGCCAGGCGTACCTCGTGCTGGGCGGGGTGCGGACACGCAATTTCGGAGCGGGTCCACGCTGAGCCGATCGGCGGCCCCACGCGAGCCACCGGAGGCCACTGGTGCGGGCGGTCGGACTCGAACCGACATTCTGTTGCCAGAGGCGGATTTTGAGTCCGCTGCGTCTACCAATTCCGCCACGCCCGCGCGCGGCCGCTCCGGATCCGGACGACGGGGCGTCCGCTCCTTCGCCTGCGATGCCATGGACCGGCCCGTCCGTCCAGCGGGGCCGTGGCGGGGCGGTCAGCTCGCCTCCGCCTCCATGCGAGCGAGGCCGTCGGCGCCGACGGTCGCGAGCCTCACGCCATTGTCCGCCGGCCAGAGGCGGAGCTCCAGCGGCCCCTCGGTGTCGATGAGCGGGCGGACGCCGCGGTAGGTGAAGCGCGCCGGCGGGCGGCCGAGGTGGCGGGCGGCGAAGTTGGCGAGGAGCGTCGCCTGAAGCGGCCCGTGCACGACGAGCCCGCCGTAGCCCTCGACCTCCATCGCATAGGTCCGGTCGTAGTGGATGCGGTGGCCGTTGAAGGTCACGGCGGAGTAGCGGAAGAGGGCGAGCGGGCTCGGATCGAAGGCGGCGACCACGTCGGCCGGCAGCGCGGGGGTGCCGGCCGCCGGCGCGGCGCCCGACGGCTCGCGGTAGACGATGTCCTGCCGCTCCTCCACCGCAGTCCCGTCCGGCCCGAGAAACGAATGCTCGACGGTGACGAACACGAGCGTGCCGGAGCGCCCTTCCTTCAGCGTAACGTCGCGCACGGTGGAGTGCCGCCGAACGGTGTCGCCGACGCGGATGGGCGCGAGGAATCTGATCGCGCCGCCCGCCCAAATCCGGCGCGGCAGCGGCACCGGCGGCAGGAAGTCGCCGCGAGCCGGGTGGCCGTCCGCCCCCGTGCCGCTGTTCGGCACGATCGGCGGGGCGAGGCACCAGTGGGCGCAGAGCGGGGCCGGCGCGCCCTCGACGGCATCGCACGGATCGCGGTCGAGCGCGGCGAGGAGGCTCGCGGCGAGCCGCCGGTCGAGCGTGTCGGCCGCCTCTTCCGTGCGGCCGATCCAGCGGCGGAGATGCTCGATGTCCACCATCTCAGTACGACCGCGGCAGGCCGAGGACATGCTCGGCGAGGTAGGAAAGGACGAGGTTTGTCGACACCGGCGCCACTTGGTAGAGCCGCGTCTCGCGCCACTTGCGCTCCACGTCGTACTCGGCCGCGAATCCGTAGCCGCCGTGGGTCTGGAGGCACGCCTCGGCCGCGGCCCAGGAGGCGTCGGCGGCCAGCATCTTCGCCATGTTCGCCTCCGCCCCGCATGGCGCGCCCGCCTCGAACAGGGCCGCCGCCTCGCGCACCATCAGCTCGGCCGCCCGCATCTGCGCATAGGCCTTTGCGATCGGGAACTGCACGCCCTGGTTCTGGCCGATCGGGCGACCGAACACCTCGCGCGCGTTGGCGTAGGCCGTGGCCGTGGCGACGAACCACTTCGCGTCACCGATGCACTCCGACGCGATCAGGATCCGCTCGGCGTTCATGCCCGAGAGGATGATGCGAAAGCCCTTGCCCTCCTCGCCGACGAGGTTCTCCGCCGGGACCCGCACGCCGTCGAAGAAGACCTCCGTCGTCGCGTGATTGATCATGGTGCGGATCGGCCGGATCGTGAGGCCGGGCGCGTCGCGCATGTCGAGGAGGAAGACCGAGAGTCCGTCCGTCCGCTTCGCCACCCTGTCGAGTGGCGTCGTGCGGGCGAGGAGGAGCATGAGGTCCGAGTGTGCGGCGCGGCTCGTCCAGACCTTGGAGCCGCGGATCACCCAGGAGTCGCCGTCCCGCTCAGCGACGGTCTTCAGGGCGGCGGTGTCCGTCCCGCTCGACGGCTCGGTTACGCCGAACGCCTGGAGGCGCAGCGCGCCGGAGGCGATCGCCGGCAGGAAGCGCCGCTTCTGCTCCTCCGAGCCATGCCGGAGGAGCGCGCCCATCACGTACATCTGCGCATGTGCGGCGGCGCCGTTGCAGCCGGCGCGGTGGATCTCCTCGAGGATTGCGCAAGCGGCCGACAGCGGCAACCCGGATCCGCCGTACTCCTCCGGGATCAGCGCCGCGAGCCAGCCGCCCGCCGTGAGCGCGTCCACGAACTCTGTCGGATACCGCCCATCCTGGTCGAGCGCCTGCCAGTAGGGGCCGGGGAAGTCCGCCGCGAGCCGGGCGATCTCTGCGCGGATCGCGGCGTGGTCGTCGGCGGGCATCAGGTCCATCGGGTCCTCCGGGCGCGGGCGAGCTTGCCCCATCGCCCCCGGCGCGGATAGCCCTGCAGACCCTCCCGCCGGGCGCGACCGACGCTGCATGGCTGGGTTGCGGCGGGAAATTTCATGTGTAAAGTATCTACGAGCCGCCTTGGTACGGGTGCTGCATCGCCCGCGGAAGACGGGCCTCACCCGGACGTGCCGCGGCGAGAGTTCGGGAAAACACACAGAGGGTTGGGAGAGCGATCATGACGGGACTTGGTAGCGCGCTGAGGCGCACGCTGGCGGCCGTCCTTCTGGCGGGCACCGCGCTCGCCGGCCCGGCGCTGGCGCAGGAGGACGGGCTGAAGGTGGGTCTCGTCCTCACCCTGTCCGGCCCCGCGGCCGTGCTCGGCGAGCAGGCCCGCAACGGCTTCATGCTCGCGCTCGAGGACATGGGCGGGACGCTCGGCGGCGTGCCGACCGAGGTGACGGTGGTCGACGACGAGCTGAAGCCCGACGTCGCCGCGACCCGCGCGCGCGAGCTCGTGGAGCGCGACGGGGTCGACGTCGTCGTCGGCCCGATCTTCTCCAACATCCTCCTCGCCATCGCGAAGCCGGTGACGGACGCGGGCGCCTTCCTCGTCAGCCCGAACGCCGGCACGTCGAACTTCGCCGGCGCCGAGTGCAACCCGAACCTCTTCGTCGTCTCCTACCAGAACGACCAGGTGCACGAGGTGCTCGGCAAGTACGCGCAGGACCAGGGCTACCAGCGCATGTTCCTGATGGCGCCGAACTACCAGGCCGGCAAGGATGCGCTCGCCGGCGTGAAGAACTCCTACAAGGGCGAGGTCGTGGCGGAGCTCTACACGCCGCTCGGCCAGCTCGACTTCTCGGCCGAGCTCGCGCAGATCGCCGCCTTCCAGCCCGACGCCGTCTACGTCTTCATGCCGGGCGGCATGGGGGTGAACCTCGTCAAGCAGTACCGCCAGGCGGGGCTCGACGGGATCCCGTTCCTCTCCGCCTTCACCGTCGACGAGACGACGCTCCCGGCGCAACAGGATGCCGCGGTCGGCTTCTACGGCGGCGCCAACTGGGCGCCCGACCTCGACAACGAGAAGTCCAAGGCGTTCGTGGCGGCCTACGAGGCGAAGTACGGCGCCGTCCCCGGCACGTACGCGATGCAGGCCTATGATGCGGCGCAGCTCATCGCGAGCGCGGTGGAGACGGCCGGCACCGGGGACCCCGACGCCCTGCGGGAGGCCATGCGCGCGGCCGAGTTCGAGTCCCTCCGCGGCGAGTTCAAGTTCGGCCCGAACCACTACCCGATCCAGGACTTCTACCTCGTCCAGGTCGCGAAGCGCGACGACGGCAAGTTCGAGACGCGCATCTCGGAGAAGATCTTCGACGACTACCAGGACAACTACGCCTCGCAGTGCACGATGAACTGACGGCTGACGGACGACGCCGCGGCAGCGCCTGGAGAGACCGATGCTCGACCTCTTCCTCCTGCAGGCGCTGAACGGGGTGCAGTTCGGCATCCTGCTCTTCCTCGTCGCGGCGGGGCTGACGCTGATCTTCGGCGTCATGGACCTCATCAACCTCGCCCACGGCGTCCTCTACATGGTCGGCGCCTACCTGACCGCGACCTTCACGGCGATGACGGGCGACTTCTTCGTCGGCCTCGCCATCGCCCTCCCCGCGGCGCTCCTCTTCGGCATCGTCCTCGAGCGCCTCGTCTTCCGCTTCCTCTACGACCGCGACCACCTCGAGCAGGTGCTCGCCACCTTCGGCCTCATCCTCATCCTCAACGAGGGCGTGAAGATCATCTGGGGCGCCGCGCCGATCTCGGTGCCTGTCCCGGAGATCCTGTCCGGCTCCGTGCCGCTCTTCGGCAACATGCGCTACCCCGTGTTCCGCCTCGCGATCATCGCGGCGGGGCTCATGACCGCCGTCGGCCTCTGGTACCTCATCGCGCGCACGCGGGTCGGGATGCTCCTGCGGGCCGGCGCGACCAACGGGCCGATGGTCTCGGCGCTCGGCGTCGACATCCGACGCCTCTTCATGCTGGTCTTCGCCCTCGGCGCCATGCTCGCGGGCTTCGCGGGCGCGATGGTCGGGCCAATCCTCTCCGTCGAGCCCGGGATGGGCGACCAGGTGCTCATCCTCACCTTCGTCGTCATCGTGATCGGCGGCGTCGGCTCGATCCGCGGCGCGTTCGTGGCGGCGATCCTCGTCGGCGTGGTAGACGCCGTCGGCCGCACCTTCGGGCCGATCTGGCTGCGCTCGATCATGGAGGCCTCCGCCGCCTCGCAGACCGGGCGCACGCTGGCGCCGATGCTCATCTACATCCTGATGGCGCTCGTCCTCGCGATCCGCCCGGGCGGCCTCTTCCCCGCCAAGGGTGCGCAATGAGGGACGCGCCATGAAGGCCGACGTGCCGCCGCCGCGCGCGCCGATGATCGAGCGGCGCGGCGCGCTCATCGCGGCCATCGCCCTCTTCGGAGCGTTCGCCGCGCTGCCGCCGGTCGCGACCGCTCTCGGCGACCCGTTCCTCGTCGTCACCATGACGCGCATCCTCGCGATCGCCCTCGCCGCGCTGTCGCTCGACCTCATCCTCGGCTACGGCGCGATGGTCTCGTTCGGCCACGCCGCCTTCATCGGCATTGGTGCCTACGCGGTCGCGGTGATGACGCGGAACGGCATCCCGGACTTCGCGCTGCAGACGCTCGTCGCGGTCGGCGCGTCGGCGCTCTTCGCCCTCGTCACCGGCGCGATCTCGCTCCGGACGAAGGGCGTCTACTTCATCATGATCACGCTTGCCTTCGGGCAGATGGCGTACTTCTTCACCCACTCGCTGTCGGCCTACGGCGGCGACGACGGCTTCACGCTTCCCACCCGCTCGCTCGTGTTCGGCACGGAGATCCTCGAGAACGACGTCGTGTTCTACTACGTCGCGCTCGGCCTCCTCGCGGCGGCGTTCGTGTTCCTGCGCCTCCTCATCGGCTCGCGCTTCGGACGGGTGCTGCGCGGCATCCACGACAACCGCGGGCGGATGGAGGCGATCGGCTTTCCGGCCCTCCCCTACCAGCTCACGGCCTACGTCATCGCGGGCGCGATCGCCGGTGTGGCGGGCGTCCTCCTCGCCAACCAGACGGAGTTCGTCTCGCCCGCCTACATGACGTGGCAGCGCTCGGGCGAGCTCATCATCATGGTCGTCCTCGGCGGGATGGGGACGCTCCTCGGGCCGATCCTCGGCGCCGTCGGCTTCCTGATGCTGGAGGAGATCTTCGCCGACATCTCGCAGCACTGGAAGCTCGGCGTCGGCGTGGTGCTCGTGATCATCGTGATCACCACCCGCGGCGGCCTCGCCGGCGGCATCCGCCGCCTGTTCGGAGGGCGGTCATGAACCTCCTCGAGGTCAGCCACCTCCGCAAGTCGTTCGGCGCCCTCAAGGTGACCGACGACGTCTCCTTCGCGGTGCCGGAGGGCGAGCTCCACGCCATCATCGGCCCGAACGGCGCCGGCAAGACGACGCTCATCCACCAGCTTTCCGGCCGCCTCGCGCCGGACGCGGGCACGGTCCGCTTCGCCGGCGAGGACGTGACGCGGCTCTCCATGGTGGAGCGCGTCCGCCGCGGCCTCGCCCGGTCCTTCCAGATCACCTCCATCCTCTCCGGCTTCACGGTGCTCGAGAACGCCGCACTCGCCGTGCAGGCCCGCTCCGGCTCCTCGTTCCGCTTCCTGCGCCCCGCCGCCCACGAGGAGGCGCTGAACGCGGAAGCGATGGCAGCGCTCGCCCGCGTCGGCCTCGCCGACCGCGCGCACCGCCGGGCTGGCGACCTCAGCCACGGCGAGAAGCGGCAGCTCGAGATCGCGATCGCGCTGTCCACCGGTGCGAAGCTCCTCCTCCTCGACGAGCCGCTCGCCGGCACCGGCCACGAGGAGGGCGCCGTCCTCGTCGGGCTGATGCGGGAACTGAAGGCGACGCACACGATCGTCCTCATCGAGCACGACATGGAGGCGGTCTTCGCCCTCGCCGACCGCGTCTCCGTGCTCGTCTACGGCCGCCTCATCGCGACGGGCTCCCCCGCCTTGGTCCGCACCGACCCCGAGGTCCGCGCCGCCTACCTCGGCGAGGAGGCCGCCTGATGCTGAAGGTCGAGGGCCTCGAGGCCGCCTACGGGCAGAGCCGCATCCTCTTCGGCATCGACCTCACCGTCGCCGCCGGCGAGGTGGTGACGCTCCTCGGTCGCAACGGCATGGGGAAGACGACCACGGTGAAGTCGATCTTCGGCCTGCTGAAGCCCCGCGGAGGCCGCGTCTTGATCGACGGCGACGATCTCGCCGGCCGGCCGCCGCACGTCATTGCCCAGCGCGGCCTCGGCCTCGTGCCGGAGGGCCGGCAGGTGTTTCCGACGCTCTCCGTGGAAGAGAACCTCGTCGCCACCCACCGCGGGGGCCCGAGCGCGAAGTGGTCGCTCGACGCCGTCTACGGCCTCTTCCCCCGCCTGCGCGAACGGCGGCGCAACATGGGCAACCAGCTCTCGGGCGGCGAGCAGCAGATGCTCGCGATCGGTCGTGCCCTGATGACGAACCCGCGCCTCGTGGTGCTCGACGAGGCGACCGAGGGCCTCGCCCCGCTGATCCGCGAGGAGATCTGGCAATGCCTCCGCGCCATCAAGGACGCCGGCGAGGCGATCCTCGTCATCGACAAGAACGTCGACGCGCTCGCCCGCTTCGCCGACCGGCACGTCGTCATCGAGAAGGGCCGCGTCGCGTGGACGGGCACCAGCGCCGACCTCCTCGCGACTCCCGACATCAAGGACCGCTTCCTGCACGTATGAGGACACGATGAAGATGACCGCGGGCGTGACGAAGGCCGGCGAGGGGCTCGAGGGCATCCGCTGGAACATCCTCGGCCAGACGTATGTGCCCAAACAGCTCACCGCCGCGTCCTTCTCCTGGCACGCGACCTTCCCGCCGGGCACCTTCGTGCCGCCGCACATCCATCCCACGCAGGACGAGTTCATCTACATGTTCGAGGGCCGGCTCTCGCTCGACCTCGACGGGACGGAGGGCGCGGCGGAGCCCGGCGACCTCGTCCGCCTGCCGCGCGGCATCCCGCACGGCCTCTTCAACCGCGGCGAGGCGGACGTGAAGTGCCTCTTCTGGGTGACGCCCGCCGCGCGGCTCTACGACCTCTTCTGGGCGATTCACAACCTGGGGCCGACTGCGGACCCGGCGGAGATCGTCGCCGTCTCGGCCCGGCACGAGGTCGACTTCCTGCCGCCGCCGGACGCGGCCTGAGACCGTCGCGCCCGGCCGGGCACGACATGCGCTAGACTACTGGTGACGGGCGCGGACGGGCCCGGGGAGGGGACCATGCGGGTCATCATCGTCGGCGCGGGGATCGGCGGGCTTGCGACCGCCCTCATGCTGGAGCGGCGCGGCATCCGCGCGACGGTCTACGAGCAGTCGCCGGAGGTGCGCGAGGTCGGCGTCGGCATCAACACGCTGCCGCACGCGATCCGCGAGCTCGCCGAGATCGGCCTCCTCCCCGCCCTCGACCGCGTCGGGGTGCGCACGCGCGAGCTCGTCTATCTCAACCGTCAGGGCCAGGAGGTGTGGCGCGAGCCGCGCGGGATCGACGCCGGCCACGCCGTGCCGCAGTTCTCGATCCACCGCGGCCGCCTGCAGGGCGTGCTCCTCGAGGCGGTCCGCAAGCGCCTCGGCGACGGTGCGGTGTCGTGCGGCCTCGCACTCGCCGGCTTCATGGAGGACGAGGGCGGCGTCACCGCCCACTTCACCGACAGCCGCAGCGGCGGGCCGGGGCTCACGGTCCGCGGCGACGTCCTGATCGCCGCTGACGGCATCCACTCCGTCGCCCGCGCGCGGTTCTATCCGAACGAAGGCCCGCCCAAGTGGAACGGCGTCCTCATGTGGCGCGGCGCCGCCGTTGCGCAGCCGTGGGGCGACGGCCGGACGATGGCGATCGGCGGCGGCATGGGGGCGAAGTTCGTGCTCTACCCGATCGCCCCACCCGAGGATGACGATGGGCGCGGGGGTGGCCGCCAGCTGATGAACTGGGTCGTCAACATCAAATGCGCGCCGGAGGGCGCCCCGCCGTCGCGCGAAAGCTGGTCCCGCCCCGCCCCCCGTGCGCAGGTCATCGCGCACGCCCGACGCTTCGCCGTGCCCGGCTACGACGTCAACGCTCTCGTGGAAGCGACCGCGCAGGCCTACGAATACCCGATGTGTGACCGCGATCCGCTGCCGCGCTGGACGTTCGGCCGCGTGACGCTCCTCGGCGACGCCGCGCACCCGATGTACCCCGTCGGCTCCAACGGCGCCTCCCAGGCGATCCTCGACGCCCGCGCCCTCGCCGACGCCCTCGCCCGGGCCGAGCACCCCCGCGAGGCGCTGTGGCGCTACGAACAGGAGCGGCTGCCGAAGACGGCAGAGGTGGTGCGCCTCAACCGCAAGGGCGGCCCGGAGCGCGTCATCGACGAGGTCGAGAAGCGTGCCCCCGGCGGATTCGAGAATGTCGACGACGTCCTCTCCCGCGCGGACCGGCAGGCGATTGTCGGCGGCTACGCGGGGACGGCGGGCTTCGCCGCTCCCGGCGGCGCCGGCCGGCCGGTGCAGCTCGTCGCCGCCAACCGATAGCCAGCCGCACCTGCTGCCCCTGGCCGGCCCAGCCGGCACCGCGCTGCGGCAAGTCGCGCCAGGTCCGCGCAGCCGCCCTTTGCCGTGCCCCCTGTCCAGCCAGCCTGCTCGATGCCGTCGCGGTCAGCCCTTCATTGCGGGCGGCGGCCGCGGTCAGCCCGCCTTTGCGCGGCGCCGGGTGGCGAGTTCCGCGAGGATGGCCTCGGTGTGCTCGCCGAGCGCCGGCACCGGATCCATTCGCGGCGACCATGCGGCCGGAATGCCCGGCGGCAGCAGCGACGGGACGGAACCCGCCGGCGTCTCCACCGTCGCCCAGCGGCCACGGGCGGCGAGCTGCGGGTGGCCCCAAACGGCGGTCATGTCGTTGACGTCGGCGTTCGCGATCGCCGCCGCATCGAGCCGCGCCAATGCCTCGTCCCGCGTCAGTGCCGTGAACGCCTCGCCGACGATCGCCGCCAGCACCTCGCGGTTCGCCGAGCGGAGCGTGTTCGTCGCGAAGCGGGCGTCGTCGGCGAGGTCAGGCCTGGCCAGAACGATCGCGCAAAACGCCCGCCACTCGCGCTCGTTCTGGATGCCGAGCATCACCGTCCGCCCGTCGCCGGTGGGGAACGGGCCGTAAGGGTAGATGCTCGCGTGGGAGGCGCCGGCGCGGGCAGGTGGCGGGGCGCCCTCGAAGGAGTAGAGGAGCGGGAAGCCCATCCATTCCGCCATCGCCTCCAGCATCGAGATCTCGACGTGCGAGCCGCGTCCGGTCCGCCCGCGGAGGACCATCGCTGCGAGGATCGACTGCGCCGCCACCGTTCCCGCCGCGATGTCGGCGATGGAGATCCCCGCCTTTGCCGGCTCGTCGGCGGTGCCGGTCACCGACAGGAAGCCTGCCTCGGCCTGGATGAGGAGGTCGTAGGCTTTCCTGTCGTGGTAGGGCCCGTCGGGGCCGTAGCCCGAGATGTCGCAGAGGATGAGCCGCGGGTGCTCCGCCGACATCACCGCCCAGCCGAGCCCGAGCCGGTCCGCCGCGCCGGGCGCGAGGTTCTGGACGAGGACGTCCGCGCCGGCCAGAAGCTCATGCAGGACGGCGAGGTCCTCCGCCGCCTTGAGGTCGAGGACGATGCTCTCCTTCGAGCGGTTCACCCACACGAAGTGCGACGACAGCCCGCGCACCCGCTCGTCGTACGAGCGCGCGAAGTCGCCGCCCGGCCGCTCCACCTTGATGACGCGCGCGCCGAGGTCGGCGAGCTGCCGCGTCGCGTACGGCGCCGCGATGGCGTGCTCCAGGCTGACGACGGTGATTCCTTCGAGCGGTCTCATGCGGGCTCCTCGCGGCGCAGACACGCTACCGCGGCGCGCGAGCAAAGAAAAAGGCGGGCCGAAGCCCGCCTCGTTGTCTCACGGCAGGCCGCAGCCCGCCTCGTCGTCTCGCGGCCCGCGCGCCGTCCGCGTCAGGACGGCTGCGGCTCGAGCCCGCCGGGGGACGGCGGCCGGCGCGCGGAGCCGGTGGTCGGCACGGTCGACACGCGCGGTCCGGGCTCGTCATCCGCGGCCTCGCGGACGGGCGTCTTGCCCTTGAGGAGGTCGCGGATCTCGTCGCCCGTCAGCGTCTCGTACTCGAGAAGGCCCTTCGCGATCGCGTGGAGGTCGTCGAGGTTGCCCTTGCAGACCGCCATCGCCGTCTCGTAGCCCTCGTTGACGAAGCGCTTCACCTCGCGGTCGACGAGCTCCTGCGTCTTCTCGGAGACGTGCTGCGCCCGGGCGACGGAGTGGCCGAGGAAGACCTCCTCCTCGTTGTCGCTGTAGAGGAGCGGGCCGAGCTCGTCGGACATGCCGAACTGCGTCGCCATCGCCTTCGAGAGCTTGGTCGCCATCTTGATGTCGGCCGAGGCGCCGGACGTCACCTTCTCGTGGCCGAAGATGAGCTCCTCGGCGACGCGGCCGCCCATCGCGACGGCGAGGTCCGCCTTGCACTTCTCGCGGCTGAGCGACACGCGGTCCCGCTCCGGCAGGCGCATCACCATGCCGAGGGCACGGCCGCGGGGGATGATGGTCGCCTTGTGAATCGGGTCGGAGGCCGGCATGTGGAGGGCAACGAGGGCGTGGCCCGCTTCGTGGTAGGCGGTCAGCTTCTTCTCGTCCTCGGACATGACGAGCGTCCGGCGCTCGGCGCCCATCATCACCTTGTCCTTGGCGTCCTCGAACTCCTGGTGGGTGACGAGGCGCTTGTTGCGCCGCGCCGCCAGCAGTGCCGCCTCGTTGACGAGGTTGGCGAGGTCCGCGCCGGCGAAGCCCGGCGTGCCGCGGGCGAGCGTCTTGAGGTTCACGTCCGGCGCCAGCGGCACCTTCCTCACGTGGACCTTCAGGATCTTCTCGCGGCCGACGAGGTCGGGGTTCGGCACCACGATCTGCCGGTCGAAGCGGCCCGGGCGCAGGAGCGCCGGGTCAAGGACGTCCGGCCGGTTCGTCGCGGCGATGAGGATGATCCCCTCGTTCGCCTCGAAGCCGTCCATCTCGACGAGGAGCTGGTTCAGCGTCTGCTCGCGCTCGTCGTTGCCGCCGCCGAGGCCGGCGCCGCGATGGCGGCCGACCGCGTCGATCTCGTCGATGAAGATGATGCAGGGCGCGTTCTTCTTCGCCTGCTCGAACATGTCACGGACACGGCTCGCGCCGACGCCGACGAACATCTCGACGAAGTCCGAGCCCGAGATCGAGAAGAAGGGCACGTTCGCCTCGCCGGCGATGGCACGGGCGAGCAGCGTCTTGCCGGTGCCCGGAGGGCCGACGAGGAGGACGCCGCGCGGGATCTTGCCGCCGAGCTTCTGGAAGCGTGACGGGTCCTTCAGGAAGTCGACGATCTCCTGGAGGTCTTCCTTCGCCTCGTCGACGCCAGCGACGTCCTCGAACAGGACGCGGCCGTGCGCCTCGTTGAGGAGCTTCGCCTTCGACTTGCCGAAGCCCATCGCCTTGCCGGCGCCGCCGCCCTGCATCTGGCGCATGAGGAAGAGCCAGATGCCGAGGATGAGGAGCATCGGGAACCACGTCGCGAGGATGCCCCAGAGCGAGATGCCGTCGTTCGGCGGCTCGGCCCGGATCTGCACGCCCTCGGCGTCGAGCGCGTCGATGTAGTTCGCCCCCTGCGGCGCGTAGGTCTGGAAGCGGCCGCCGGTCTCGTAGGTGCCGGAGATCTCGCGCTCCTGGATCGTCACGGCGCGGATGTTGCCGTTCCGCGCTTCCTGCAGGAACTGCGAATACGAGATTTCCGCGGTGTTCGCCCGCTGACCCGGGTTCTGGAACAGCTGGAACAGGGCGATCAGCAACAGCGCGATCACCACCCACAGCGCGAAATTGCGGAAATGGTTGTTCATAGCGGACCTTGGCTGGCGCCCCGCGGGGCGCGGTCGGCGGAAGACGCGCCGCCACGATGATGAAGATAGGAAGTCCCGCGAACCCTGCCAACTCTCTTCGCCGGCCGGCCGTTCGGACCGATTAACGCACGGGCGACAACCGGACGATGTCGCGCGGCGTCCCCGGTCGGCGGAGGCCAAAGGTCGGCGCCGCAACGAGCACGCCCTCGACGTATACGCCCGGCGCGGTCGCAACACCACGGCCTCGGCCGAGAAGCCGGCCCGCCGCGCCGCCGATGGCGTGTACCACGAGCTCGGGCGCATCCGGCGCCGCGGCCACTCGGAACCGCCCGTCCCACACGCCACGCTCGCCCGGGCCGAGAACCAGCGGCAGGATGGCGCGCCTCTCGCGCCACAGGACGAGGTCGGCTCCGTCGACAGCAAGACAGGCCCGGCCAAGGCTCGACCGCTCGCCGCGCCGCGCCCGCTCGTCCGCCCGCTCGAGCACATCGAACCGCGGCGGGTAGGCGGTACCGCCCGCGATCTGCACCGCCGTCGCGAGGACGCGCAGCCGCACCTCGTCCGCCGCGCTCTGCCATGGCGCGCGGGCGAGGTGGACGGCGCCGGCCGCGTCGACCCTAAGCGCCGCCCGCATCAGCTCGTCCGCCGCCGTGTCGATCGCCTCGCTTGCCCGGGCGAGATGGCGGGCCGCGGCGGCGAGGCGCTCCGCCGTCAGCCCCACGGCCGCGAGCTGCGGGGCGAGGCTGCGCATCGCGACCCGGTCGAATCGCGTGTCGTCGTTGGACGGGTCGTCCCGCCAGGCGATCCCGCGCGCCGTCAGCGCCGCGCGCAGCGCTTCGCGCCGCACTCCGAGGAGGGGCCGCAGGAGGATGAGGCCGCCCAACCGGGTCGCGGGGCGCATGGCGCCGAGGCCGCGCACGCCGGAGCCGCGGGCGAGGCGCAGGAGCAACGTCTCGGCCTGATCGTCGAGCGTGTGCCCGGTCAGGACGGCGGCGAGCCCGTGCGCCTCCGCTGCGTCCGCGAGGAGCGCGTACCGCTCCTCCCGCGCCCAGGCCTGGATGGAGCCATGCGGCACGGAGCGCACCACCAGCCGCTCGACCGGGACGCCGAGGGCCGCGCCGAGCCGCTCCACGCTGTCGCAGTCGGCTGCGGAGCCTGCCCTCAGGCCATGGTCGACGGTGAGGAGCGCCAGTTCGCGCCCGGGCCGGGCTTCGCGCAGGAGGACGGCGAGCGCAACCGAATCGCTGCCGCCGGACACCGCGACGCCGAGCCTGCCGGGCGTCTCGTCGACGAGCCGCCAGTCGATGCCGTCCGGCACGGGCGCATCCGCCGCCGTCCCGTTCGCTGTCATCGGTGCCGGCGCCCGGGCCGGGGCGCGTCGTGCCAGCGTGTCCAAGCCGCCACCTCCCGCCTGCCGCAACCGTGCGGCCCTCTGGCGGGAACGGCAACGCCGGGTTCAGGCGTCCGTCGGGCCGCCGGCGCCGTCAGGCGCAGTTGGCGGCCTGCCGCTCCCGCTCCGCCGCGGCACGGACCGCGGGGTCGATGTTCGGATAGGCGCCGAATAGCTCCTCGAGGGAGGAGCACGCCGCCTCCCTCTCGCCGAGACCGTTCAGCGCTGTGCCGAGCTTCAAGAGGCTCTCCGGTGCGCGGCTGCCGTTCGGATCGGTGGTGTAGTTCTCGAGGAAGAGGTTCGCCGCCTCGCGATAATCCCCCTGCGACAGGAGGGCATCGCCGAGGAGGAACCGCGCCTCGCTCGCCACGGGGCCGCTCGGGTTGGAGGCGAGCACGGTCCGCGCCTCCTCTGCCGCGCGGGCGTAGCGGCCGGTCTGGTGGAACTCGCGCACGGTGGAAAGCGGATCGGCGGACACGGTGGTCGTACCGGCACCCCGAGTCAGCGCCGGGTCGACGACGCCGCCGTTGATCGCCGAGAGGTCAACCGGTCCAGTCGGCGGGTTGGAGGCCGCGACGGCGGTGTTCGCCGGCAGCGTGCCGAGGTCGCGCGGCGGTGCCCCCGGGCCGGGCTGCACGTCGCCCCGCTGCATGGGCGCGCCGGTCTGCCCGGCGGCCAGCTGCTCGCGCAACTGGCGCACGGTGAAGGTGAGCTCCTCCACCTGCCCCGTCAGCGAGCGGACCTGCGCCTCGAGCTGGTCGAGCCGGATCTGCGTGTCGGCCTCGGCACGACGCCGGTCCTCGCCGCCGCCGAACAGGCGCGGGAGGAGCCGGTCCTGCACCAGGGCGACGCCGGACTCCAATGGCGCGTCGCCGCGCGGGAACGCAGCGGCCGGTGCGGCCGCGAGGAGGGCGAGACACGCGAGGGCGGCGGGCGAACGCATGGACCAAAACTCCCACAACGGTTCAACGCCGGCCTTATAACGCGGCCTTCACCCTCTTTGCACGCCCCTTTGAACGCGGGCCCCTCGCCCGGACGGGCAGAAGCCGCGCGTCAGCCGCCCTGCAGCACCGTCACCGCGCGGCGGTTCTGCGAGAAGCACGATTCGTTGTCGCAGACCGCGACCGGCCGCTCCTTGCCGTAAGCGATGGTGCGGATGCGGCTCGACGCGACGCCGCGGCTCTGGAGGTAGTTCCGCGTCGCCTCGGCGCGGCGGGCCGAAAGGGCGATGTTGTACTCGCGCGTGCCCCGCTCGTCGGCGTGGCCCTCGATGAGGATGGCGTACCGCGGGTACTGGTTAAGCCACTGCGCCTGCCGGTCAAGGACGCCGGCCGCGGTGGCGTTGATGTCGGACTGGTCGACGGTGAAGTAAATGCGGTCGCCGACATTGACGGCGAAGTCCTGCGGCGAGCCGGGCGTCGCCGCGCCGGCCCCCGCCGTCTGGTTGGGCTTCTGGGCGCAGCCGGCAACGCCGACCATGAGCGCCGCGACCACGATGGGCACCCAGCGAAGGGCTCGGAACCTGGACATCTCTCAACTCCGATGGAACGTGTTAACGCCTAGCCGCCGAGGGTTAAGGCAGGCTGAGCGGGTTGGGTTAACGGGGCGCGCCGGCGCGGCTCGCCGGGGCCTCGCGGCGCGTTCGCGCCAGGTGTTGCCGAAAGGCCGCGCTGCCGCCGGGCCGCCCGAGCGGCGCGACCGCGCCGTCACTCCCTAGCCGCGGCTGACGACGCTTCGGTGACCGGTGCCCGGCGGCGCTTGGGTGACCGGCGCCTAGCGGCGCTTCGGGGACCAGGCCGGGTCGGAGGCGAACGTGTCCACCGGGAGCGGCAGCTCGTTCCGGCCGGTGATGTCGATGGTGTAGACGCGCGGGCCGCCGCTCGCCCCGCCGGCGTCGCGGAAGAACGCGAGCACGCGGCCGTTCGGGGCCCAGGTCGGCCCCTCGTTGTGGTAACCCTCCGTCAGGATCCGCTCGCCGGTCCCGTCGGGCCGCATCACGCCGATCGCGAATCGGCCCTGCGCCTGCTTGGTGAAGGCGATGAGGTCGCCGCGCGGGCTCCACACGGGCGTCGAGTAGCGGCCTTCGCCGAACGAGATGCGGGTCGGGTTGGAGCCGTCGGCGCCCATCACATAGAGCTGCTGGGTGCCGCCGCGGTCGCTCTCGAACACGATCTGCGAGCCGTCCGGCGAGTACGACGGCGCGGTGTCGATCGAGGCCGACTGCGTCAGCCGGCGGAGCTGCCGCGAGCCGACGTCCATCGCGTAGATGTTGGCGTTGCCGCCCTCCTGCAGGCTCATCACCACCGTCGCCCCGTTCGGCGAGAAGCGGGGCGCGAAGCTCATGTTGGGGAAATTGCCTAGGAGCTGCGGCCGCCCGGTCTCGAGGTCGAGGAGATAGACCTGCGGCTCGCCGGTGCCGTAGCTCATGTAGGCGATCGTCTGACCGACCGGGCTGAAGCGCGGCGTCAGCACGAGGTTGGAGCCGTCGGTGAGGTAGGCGAGGTTCGCCCCGTCCTGGTCCATCACCGCGAGGCGTTTCACCCGCGCCTGCTTCGGCCCGCTCTCGGCGACGAAGACGATGCGGGTGTCGAAGTAGCCGGTCTCGCCAGTCAGCCGCTCGTAGACGGCGTCGGCGACGATGTGCGCGATCCGCCGCCAGTTCTGCGGCGAGGTGTAGAACTGAGTTCCAATCACCTGCTGCTCCTGCAGTGGGTCCCACAGGCGGACGTCGACGCGCAGCCGGTCGGCCGATTCGCGGGTGACGGAGCCGGCGAGCACCGCCTCCGAGCCGATCACCCGCCAGTCGGCAAAGCGCGGCACGGCAGCCACTCCAAGCGACGGCTCGATGTAGGCGGCGCGGTCGATGACCCGGAACAGGCCGGAGCGGTTGAGGTCGGCCGCGACCACCTCGGCGATCTGCAGGCCGAGCTGATCGTCCTGCCCTCCGCCGGTGAAGGCGGGAATCGCAATCGGAAGCGCGCGCACCTCACCACCCGTGACGTCGATGGTCACGAGGGCGCGGGCGGGGGTCAGGGGAGCGATCACCGCGCAAAGGAGCGCGAGAAGGAACGTGCGGACCATCATGTGGGGCCTCTGGAACTAGAAGAGCGTGCGCGGGTCGAAATTGACCTGGACCTGCGACCACAGCTCGTACTTCTCGGGAGACAGCGGCGGCGAGTAGGGCTGGCACTGAAGAACAGCGCGACGGGCGGAGTCCGCGGCGGCATCATAGATCGGGCCGACGCCGGGCACGCGCATGTTGTCGATGCTTTTGACCGTGCCGTCCGGGTTGAAGCTGATGATGACGCTGATCACAAGCTCCTCCGCGTTGGCAACCCCGATCGGGACCGACCAGCACTCGCGGATCTTGGAGTTCAGCGCGTCGATCTCGGACATCGTCAGCGCCGCGGCCGTCCGGCCCGTCGCCGCGCCGATCGAGCCCTGTGCCGAGCCGGAGCCGCCGCCGGTGTTGGCGGTGCGGTTGATGAGCTGCGACAGGCGGTCGGCGTCGAACGTCTCGGCCTCTTCCCGCTCGACACGCGCCGTCTGCTGCCGCCGTGGCGGCGGCGTCGGCTTGCGCTGGGGGACGACGCGCTGGGGGACCGGCGCGGGGGCGGCGGCGGGCTCGGGCGGCGCCTCCTGCTGCTCCTCCGGCTCCACGGCGGCGACCTCGGCCGGCGCGGGCTCCGGCTCCACCACCGGCTCGGGCTCTTCGACCGGCTCAGGTGGCCCGGTCGGCTCCGGCGCGGCCGACTCGGTCTGGCTGTCGATCGCGTCCTCGTCCACCGCAATGCGATCCGCCGGACGGTCGGTGGCGCCCGGCTGCTCCTCGGGCGCCGGCGGCTCCTCCGCCTCCACGGTGCGCTCCGCGGGCGTCTCGACCACCTCCGTCTCTTCAGGCCGGCCGAGCGTCAGGTCCGTCTCCTCGGCGATCGTCACGAGCTCCACCGGCAGCGCCTCGACCGGCGGCGTCACGAAGCCGCCCGGCGACGGCAGCGTGATGATCATCGCCGCGAGAATTCCGAAATGAAGGATGGCGGAGACGATCAGCGCGATGCGCATCGCTCACCCCGTCTCCTGCGTCGTGACGAGCGCGATGCGGTTGAAGCCCGCCTGGTTGAGCCGCCCCATCACGCGCATCATGGTGCCGTAGCTCGACGCCGCGTCGCCGCGCACGAGGACGCGCTCGTCGGTGCCGTTCGCCGCGATCGCCGTCAGCCGCTCGATCAGCGCGTCGATCTCGATCTCGGTTTCCTGCAGGTAGATCCGGCCGTCGGCGTCCACCGAGATCGTCAGCGGCTCGACGTCGCCCTCCAGCGGCCGCGCGGCTGATTGCGGGAGGTCGATCGGCACGCCCACCGTGAGGAGCGGCGCCGAGACCATGAAGATGATGAGGAGGACGAGCATCACGTCGACGAACGGCGTGACGTTGATCTCGCTGTTGAGCGGCCGACGCCGGCGCCGGCCCCGTCCGCTTCCGATCCCCCTGCCGCCGCCGCCGACCGACATGCCCATGGCTACAGCCTCTCGTCGATCTCGCGGGAGAGGATCGCGAGGAACTCGTCCGCGAAGCCCTCCATCTGCTGCGTGATGCGGCCCGCATCGGTGGCGAGCTTGTTGTAGAAGATCGTCGCCGGGATCGCCGCGAGAAGGCCGATCGCCGTCGCGAGCAGGGCCTCGGCGATGCCGGGCGCCACGACGGCGAGATTGGTTGATTCGGATGCAGCGATCGCCTGGAACGAGGTCATGATGCCCCAGACCGTGCCGAAGAGGCCTATGAATGGGGCGGCCGAGCCGGTGGAGGCGAGGACGGAGAGGCCGCGCTCCATCTCCTCGCCCTCGCGCACGAGCGTCATCGTCATCACCCGGTCGATCCGCTGGGCGAGCGAGGCGAGCGCCGGCTTCTCGCCCTCGTGCGACCGCTTCCACTCGCGCATCGCCGCGACGAACACGGCGGCGAGCCCGTCCGCCCGGTCGCCGGCGCGCTTCTTGTAGAGCTCCTCCAGCGACTGGCCGGACCAGAAGTCGTCCTCGAAGGCGGCGATACGGGCGCGGATGCGGCGGTACGCGAGCGTCTTGTAGATGATGATCGCCCAGCACCAGAGCGAGGACAGGAACAGCCCCACCATCACGAGCTTGACGACGATGTGGGCCTGCAGGAACAGCGCCCAGAGCGAGAAGTCGTGCGGCCCGGCGAGGGCGCCCGTCGTCACCGCGTCACCCACGGCGGACCCCCCGCGCGTCGGCGGCAGGATGGATGGTGTTCGGAACGGGGCGGGCCGCCCGCTTGGGGCGCCCCTGTCGGCTCGGGCTCAATCCTCAACTCCAACGCAGACCCGACGGTAGGCCGCGCATTGCACGGCGCGCCCCCTCTAACGCGGTTCGCTTGACGTGGCTAGACGGCCACAGTTCACAGGGGCCGGAGGGCCGCCTTCATCTCTGTGGAAGTCCGGGCTCCGGCCGCCGCGCCGCGCATGCATCCGCCGTGCCGGGCTGCGGCCTTTCGCGCCGTGCGGTGCCGGCATCGCCGTGTCCGGCGCTCCGCGCGGGGCCGCCATGCGACCCGCCCTCCCGCGCGAGAGCGCCGGTGTCCCCCTCGCCGAGGAGGACGATCTCGCGGGCAAGGCGGATCAACGGCTTTGCGACGAACATGAGCGAGCCGATGAGGAACAGGATCCGCGCCACCCCGTCCGGTCCGCCCACCAGGAACATGATCGAGCCGGACACGAAGAGGAGGCCCGCGACGGCGTCCACGGCCGTGTACGCGAGCTCGAAGGCGGCGTAGCGGGCGCTGGCCGCGGCGGACCAGTCCCGGCGGGGGCTGAACAGGTGGCGAAGCGTCATCGGCTGTCCCTCGTTGCGGGAAGCGCCTTCGCCCGATGGGAGTTCCGACGGTTCCATCACCTCGCGGGCGGGCGGGCGGCGCGGGCCCGGACGGCGGCGCGGCCCTCAGGAGCGGGGCCGCACCGTCACCTGCGCCGGGTCGCCCGCCAGCGCAGGGGGAAGGCCGGGCGCCGTGCGCACCACCGCGAACACATCCAGCGGATTGTCGGCGAAGACCGTACCCGGCAGGCCGATGAAGGCGTCCGGTGCGTCCTGCCGCCCGACTCGGGTCACCACCCCGTCGTGCACCTCGCCGGTGTAGGTGAGCGTGACCGTCACCGGGTCGCCGGGGTTCGGCGCCGAGCCGGGCGCGAAGAGGGCGTGGACGTCGGCCTCGACGCCGGACCGGTACAGGAGCGCAAGTTCGGCGCCCGCCGCCACCGACTGGCCGGCCGCCGCGAGCACGCTGGAGAGGATGCAGTCGCACGGCGATAGCACGGCTTCGGCCCGCGCCGTGTCCCCCTCGCCCACCGCGAGCGACACGAGGGGCTCGCCCTCCGCCACCGCTTCCCCCGGCCCCACCGCCCATTCGAGCACGATGCCCCCCGCCGGCGCCGCGAGCGCGATCCGCTCCACCGCAACGGCGGCATGCGCGGCCGTCAGCGGCCGGGCGTCGACGGCATCCACCTCCGGCTCGGGTTCCGCCGCTGGCAGTGCCGCGGCGAGCCGGTCGAGGTCGATCTCCGGCAGCCGGCCGTCGTTGATGGCGTAGACCGCGATCCCGACGGCCGCCAGGATGACCACCGCGTTGAACGGGAGCGAGGCGATCGCGCCGATCACGCTCGCCCGTCGCCTCGGCCGTGCCGCACCGACCAGCGGCGGCACCTTGCCGCCTGCGTCGGCGCGGCGCGGAAACGCCGCCGCTCCGCCGCCGCTGGTGGACGCCTGCGTGAGCGCCCGGAGCACCTGCCGCTGCGTTTCCGTCGGAGTGGTGAAGCGCCAGCCCGTGCGGTCGGACGAGCGGTTCACCACCTCGCCGTCGAGGTCGAGGTTCACGGCATAGTCGTCGAGGTCGATCTCGAGCTCGAGCAGCCGCCGATCGCCGATCCTGTAGAGGTGGCCCTCGGAGCGGATCGCGATCCCGCCGGCGGACCAGTCGACGAGCGGGTAGAGCTCGTCGTCGATCATCACCGTTCCGCCGCCGAGGATGCGCTGGGTGCGCCGGTGACGCGCGCCGTCGCTGTCGTTGCGCTCGCGCGGCCCGAGGCGCGGGCCGTCGACGCGCGAGGGGGCCTCCGGCATCGTCCGGCGCCGCGGCGGAGCGGGGGCGATGATCGGCCGGTCCTCCGGAGGCGGCGGCAGCGGCGGAGACGGTGGCGGCTCCGGCAGCGATGCAGCGCGTCGGCGCGCCTCCGGGCGACGCGGCAGCAGCCGCTCGTCGACGGCGGGCTCCGGTGCGGGTCTCAGCGGCTCCTCGCCGCCACGGCGCGGCTGCGGCGGCAGTTCCGGCCCTACCTGAGGCACCGGCACGGCGGAGCCGCCCATCGGCGCAACCGTCACGTTCCAGCCGCCGTAGCCGAACTCCCAGTCGCCCTCGACCGGAAGGCTCTCGCCCGCGACCGCGCCAGCATTCTCGCGGCCCCGACGGCGCTTCAGCCGGCTCGCGAAGCTTCGCTCCGGTCCGTCATCAAGGTCGGCGCTCATCGGGACGTCCTTGTCTCACCACGTCAAATATGGCTCAGGCCACCCGGCTTGTCAGGCCGTCTCTCGGCACCGCGACCCCACCGCCCCGCCCCGCCCCTGCCGCTCGGGAGGCGGCAGCAGCCGGGTTGCGGCCTACAACCGACGGACGCGGCGGCTTGCGGCTTCCGACGGTGTTCGGCCCTTGGCCGCCAGCCGGGACGAGCCCCTTCCGAGCCATCTGGAGCGGACGGACACGCGCCACGGTTGTCGATTGGGGCTCGCGGGTCGCCGTACCGCCCGGAATGGCGAAAGCGCCCGGCAACTGGAGATAGCTGCTATTCGTCGCGAACATCCGCGGCGGGTCCCGATCTCCGGCGGGCAATGTCGGGCCCAGGGCCGAGAGGGCGAACGCGGGCGTGGCGACGCTCCGGTCGGCCCTTGCCCGTCCGGTCGCCGCCGCCACGAAGCACCGCCCTCCGCGGCAACCGGCTTGGAAGCGCGCGCCTCTTCGCATAGGTTGCGGGCCTTCCATCGTTGGTGGCGTGATGACCGAGACCACACTCCGTGAAGACCTGGCCGCCGCCTTCCGCGTCGCGGCGGCGATGTCCCTCAACGAGGGCATCTGCAACCACTTCTCCGCAGCAATGCCCGGAGAGGCGGAGCGCTATCTCATCAACCCCTACGGCATCCACTGGTCCGAGATGCGGCCGGACGACCTCGTCGTCATCGACGGCGACGGCACGATCCTCGAGGGCGACGGCGTCGTGGAAGCGACCGCGCGGCACATCCACATCGCCGCCCACCGCGCCAACCCGCGCCACGCGGCCGTGCTCCACGTCCACATGCCCTACTGCACCGCCCTCACCATGATCGAGGACGGCCGGCTCGAGATGGCGCACCAGACCGCCTGCCGCTATCACGGGCGCATCGGCTACGTGCCGTTCGGCGGCATCGCGCTGGAGGCCGAGGAGGGCGAGGCGATCGCCTCGGCCGCGCGCAACGACGCGCACCTCGACATCTTCTTCCTCGAGCACCACGGCGTCACCGTCGGCGCGCCCACGGTCGCCGAGGCGTTCGACGACCTCTACTACCTCGAGCGCGCGGCGCGGCAGCAGGTGCTCGCGATGTCGACGGGCCGCCCGCTCAAGATCATGAGCCACGAGCAGGTGGCGGAGACGGCGCGGCAGTACCGCCAGGTGATGGCGATGCAGGCGGAGGAGCATTTCGTCGTCCTGAAGCGCCTCCACCCGGCGCCCGCGCACCCGGCGCCCACACCGTGGCGGCAGGCGGCGGCATGAACAGGCACGAGATGGCGGGCAGGCCGGGCGGCGGCGAGGCGAAGCTCCGATACCTCGACGGGGAGTTCAAGGTGATCGCGCCCGGCGCGTTCGTGCGCTGCGCCGTCACCGGCCGCGCGATCCCGCTGTCCGAGCTGCGCTACTGGAGCGTCGACGACCAGGAGGCCTACGTCGACGCCGCCGCCGCCAACGAGGCGTGGCGCCGCCGCAACGCCGGCTAGCTTCGCCCCGCCCTGACGACGCCCGCCGCGACGAGGTTCACCAGTGCCTCGGGCAGCGCCGCGCGGACGGTGACGACGGTGGCCGCCTCCGCCAGCCTCTGCGCCTCCGGCCCCCCGGCGAGGAGCCGCACCCTGTCCTTCGCCGTCGTGACCGGCAGCCGCGCGCCGGCCTGCCGCAGGATCAGCCGCGCGTCGCGCTCGGAGATCGGCTCGTGGTCGCCGAAGCTCCGCCGCGCGGCGACGATGGCGCCGAGCGCCTCGAGGCTCGCAAAAAACTTCTCCGGCCGGCCGATGCCCGCGAACGCGAACACCTCCCGCCCCGCGAGCGGCACCGGCGCGGACGGGATGAGCCGCACCGCGTGGACGGGAACGCCCAACGCGGGAAGCGGCGCCGCGACCGCCTCGCCCGCGTCGACCACCACCACCGCGTCACAAATGGGAAGCTGCGCCGCGAGCGGGGCACGGAGCGGCCCGGCCGGCGTCACACGCCCGTTGCCGAGCCCGACCGCCCGGTCGATCACGAGGAGCGCGACGTCCTTCTCGAGCGCGGGGTTCTGGAAGCCGTCGTCCATCACGACGACATCGCCCAGCGTGGCGGCGAGGCGCCCGCCGGCGGCCCTGTCACGGCTCACCACCGTCGGCCGCTCGGCGGCGAGAAGCAGAGCCTCGTCGCCGACGGCGGCCGCGTCGTGCCCCGCCACGATCACGGGTCCCGCGAGCCGTCCGCGATAGCCGCGGGTGAGGAACACCGGCGAGCGGCCCCGCGCGGCCAGCGCCTCGGCGAGGGCGAGCGCGACCGGCGTCTTCCCCGCCCCGCCCACAGTCGGATTGCCGACGCACACCACCGGAACGGCGAGCCGCGCTCCTTCCTGCCGCATCCGCCGCGCCGCGACGGCGCCCACGACAAGGCCCGCGGGTGCGAGAACGCGTGCCGCCGCGCCGCCGTCCGTCCGCCACCAGAACGGAGGCGCCCTCATGGGAGAAGTCCCCTCAGGACGGCTCCCGCTCCGCACCGACGGGCGGGAACCAACTCGTGTCGAGCGGCACGCGCGGGCGGAACTCGGTGATCTCGCGCATCCGCGCCGGGTCGAGGAGGGTGATGCGGTTGCCCTGCCGGCGCACCAGCCCGTCGCGCTCGATGCGCGACATCGTCTTCGAGACGTAGACGTTGGTGAGGCCGAGGAGGTCGGCGATGTCGCTCTGCGTCAGCGGCAGGCGAAAGCCCTCGGCGACGTCCGGCACGGTCAGGCTGAGCCGCTCGGAAATCTCGAGGAGGAGGTACGAGATCCGCTCGTAGGCGCTGAAGCGGCCCACCGCGCGGATCCGGTCGAGGAGCTGCTGCGCCTCACGGGCCGAGATCGCGAAGAATAGCGCCGTCAGCCGTGGCGAGCGGGTGAAGATCGCCTCGAGGCCGCTCTTCGGGAACGGGCACAGGGTCACCGGCGTCACGCACTTGATGTCGTGCATCGCCCGCGGCAGCGCCGCCTCCGAGAGGTCCACGATGTCGCCGGGATAGAACAGCTTCAGGAGCTGGCGGCGGCCGTCGTCGAGCACGGAGAAGGAGGTGAGCCAGCCAGATTTCACCACGAACAGCTCGTCGACCGGCTGGCCCGCCCGCCGGACGATCTGGTCCTTGCGGAACTCCCGCTCGGTCTCCTCGAGGCGGATGAGCAGTCGCTCGTCCTCGGCCGAGAAATCGGCGTATGCGCTCAGCTTGGCGACGAGGCAGCTTCTGGTCACAACGTGGCAGCGCTCGACGGTTGGCGACCCCCGCTTATGCCCGCTCGCCCCGCGGAATGCCAGCCGGACGCACGGCGTTCGTTGCGGTGAGAGGTTCGATGGACTAACACGTCCGGCACGGACAAGAGGTCGACAATGGCGCGCGCGCTCCTAGCCAGTCTCATCGCCACCGCCATCGTCTCCGCCCTCCTCTACGTCAACGTCAGGCTCGGCTTCCTCCCGGCCTTCGACCTCCTCCCCGAGATCGCGGCCTTCAACACGAGGCTCGGCCTGCCCGCGACGTTGAACTCCGTGTGGGCGATGCACGTCTTCATCGGCGTCATCGTCTGGGGTGTCGTCTTCGCGGTGATCCGGCCGATCCTCATCGGCAGCGGGATCGTCGAAGGCTTCGTGTTCGGCATCATCACCTTCCTCGTCATGATGGTCTTCTTCATGCCGCTTGCCGGACGCGAACTCTTCGCCCGGGACCTCCCCAACGCCTTCATCGCAGCCTCCGCCGGGCTGAACATCGTCTACGGAATCGTCCTCGGCGCGGCGATGTCGGCGATCGAGGACGCCGGGCGCGACCGGTCTCTCGCATGATCCCCGCCATCATCACCGTCGCCATCACCGGATCGCTGCCGACGAAGGCAGACAATCCGGCCGTACCGATCACGGTCGCGGAGCAGGTGGAATCCACCCACGAGGCGTTCGAAGCCGGCGCCACCCTCGCCCACTGCCACGTCCGCAAGGACGACGGGACGCCGACATCCGACCCCGACCGCTTCGCCCGCCTTCTGGAAGGGCTCCGGCAGCACTGCCCCGGCATGGTGGTCCAGTTCTCGACCGGCGGCCGCTCCGGCACCGGGCGCGAGCGGGGCGGCATGATCCCGCTCCGGCCCGACATGGCCTCCTTGTCGACGGGCTCGTGCAACTTCCCGAACCGCGTCTACGAGAACGCGCCGGAGCTGATCGACTGGCTCGCGGCCGAGATGCTTGCCCACGACGTGAAGCCCGAGATCGAAGTGTTCGACCTCTCGATGCTGTTCAAGGCGGTGGAGATGACGGCGACGGGCCGCATCCGGAGCCCGCTCCACGTCCAGTTCATCATGGGCGTGAAGAACGCGATGCCGGTCGACCGCACGGTGTTCGAGTTCTACGTCGCGACGCTTCGCCGGATCGCGCCGGACGCAACTTGGACGGGTGCCGGAATCGGCCGCCACCAGATGACGCTCGCCGAGTGGTCGCTCGAGCTCGGCGGCCACTGCCGCACCGGGCTCGAGGACAACATCCGCCTCGACCGCGACACGCTGGCGCCGTCCAACGCCGCGCTCGTCCGCCGCGTGGTCGACCTCTGCGCCGCCCACGGTCGCCGTCCGGCGACGGTGGGCGAGACGCGCGCGCTCCTCTCCCTCCCGGCCGCTGCGTGAGCCGAGGCTGATCGCAAGCTGCCGGCGCGGGCCGTCGGCCGACCCGCTCCGCCCGCCTCAGTTGCCGGACGGCGTCGCGATGATCGTGCGTGACGGGAAGATGCGGTCGAGCTCGGCGGCGCCGATCACACGCCCCGGTCCCTTGAAGGTGTCGACCTGGGCGATCACCACACAGCCGAGGTCAGCCGCCCGCTCAACGTCGTTGAGCGGCAGCTCCATGCTCATCGGCTTACCCTTCCACATGCCGATCGGACGCATGTGCCTGACGACGTTATGATAGACGAGATTACGGCCGCGGTTCTCGCCGGCGCTGACCGGCACGGCCACCTCCTCGTCCACCACGAGGAGCCAGAGCGTCGCGTGGCGGGCGTTCACCTCCGCCTCGCCGACCGCGATGGTGAGGACACCGTTCGCAAGCCCGAGGTCGATCGGCAGGGTGAGCGCGTCGCCGTCCTCCGTTATCGCGGCGCGGATCGCGGCGACGTCGCTGCCGAGCACGGCCGTGTGACCGTTCACCACGGCCTGCGGCGTGTACACGTCGCGGTCACCGCGCGCGACCGAATAGGCCATCTGCCGCTTCGTCAGCGTGTCGGTGGCGAGCGTGTCGTGCCAGCCGAGGAAATCCCAGAGCGTAACCGGCATCGTCACCGCGAGGACGTCGTCCTGGCTGGCGAGCTCGCCGATGAGGGCGTCCGCCGGCGGGCAGGAGGCGCAGCCCTGGCTCGTGAACAGCTCCACGAACGCTCGCGGCGTGCCGTCCGCGAGCGCGGAGCCGGCGGCGAGCAGAATCGGGAGAGCGAGGAGGGCACGCCTCACGATGGGTCTCCTTCTCCAGCGGAACGGAGTTCCTCGTACGACGCCCCGTCCATCAATGCCAATCAACCGGGAGTGACGCTCGCGTGTGCAACTGCATCGTCGTCGGTCGAGGCACTCTCGACAGGATTGACGAACGGCCCGCCGCTCTCCCGCTCGTGCCGCAGCGCCCAGCGCACGGAGGGGAAGGCGATCGTCTCCCAAGGAAGGTCGTCCTCGTCGTAGAGGGCGACGGCCTGGCTCTCAACACCCGGCGCGAAGCGCGGCGTCGCGAGGCGGGCGCGGTAGAGGAGCTGCACCTGGCCGAGACGGCGGATGGTGTAGACGGCGAGAAGGCCCTCGATCACCACGTCCGCCGTCGCCTCCTCCCATGCCTCGCGCCGGGCGCCCTCCTCCGGCGTCTCGCCATGCTCGAGGTAGCCGGCGGGAAGCGTCCAGAGACCGCGCGACGGCTCGATGTCGCGCCGGCACATGAGGATCTGCCGACCGTGCCGAACCACGGCGCCGACCACGATCTTCGGGTTGTCGTAGGCCACGAAGCCGCACCGGCCGCAGACGGCGCGTTCGAGCGTGTCGCCGTCCGGCACACGGCGGACGAACTCCGGCGTCATCGACAGGACGTCATCAGGAGGCGGTCACGAGCCGGCGGCTTGCCCGGCGAGCGCGGTCCGCAGCGCCTCGCCGAACGCACCGTCCAGCACCTCGCGCGTCAGGGGGCCGACGTGCTTGGCGAGGATCGTCCCCTCCGGGCCGACGAGGAAGGTCTCCGGCACGCCGTAGACGCCCCACTCGATGCCGCGCCGCCCGTCCGCGTCGACACCGACCGCGTCGTACGGATTGCCGAGCTCGGCCAGGAAGGCGGTCGCGGCCGGCAGCTTGTCCTTGTAGTTGATGCCGGCGAGCTGCAGCCCGGGCGTCTCTGCGAGCTCCATCAGCAGCGGATGCTCGACCCGGCACGGCGCGCACCACGACGCGAACACGTTGACGAGGGTGACGCGCCCTTCGAGCGCCGCGGGGTCGAAGCCGGGGAGCCCCGGCTCGAGTGCCGGCAGCGCCCCGGCCGGCGCAGGCTTGCCGATCAGGGCTGAGGGCACCACCGACCGGTCCGCCCCGTCCGTCACGCGGAAGGCGAACACCCCGACAAGGGCGAGGAAGACGACGAGTGGGATCGCGACGATCAGCTTCGTCACCGCCCGCCCTCCCGCCGCGCCGCCCGCTCTGCCCGCGCCAGCGCCCGGTTCGCCGCCCGGCGCCCGGCGACCGCCCAGACGATCAGCGCCGTCACGGTCCCGAACGAGATGCCGTAGGCGGCCAGCACGTACGGCCCGTACTCTCCCATCACTCCCCCCGTGCCGTGCGCAGCCGGAGCGCGCGGGCGCGCCGGCGGATGAGCTCGGTGCGGATCGCCGCGAGGTGCAGCGTGAGGAAGAGGAGCGTGAAGGCGACCGCCATCACGAGGAGCGGCGTCAGCATGGAGGCATGGATCGTCGGCCCGTCGAAGCGGAGGACGCTCGCCGGCTGGTGCAGCGTGTTCCACCAGTCGACCGAGAACTTGATGATCGGGATGTTGATGACGCCGACGAGGATCGCGATTGCGGCGACGCGGGCGGCGCGGGACGGCTCGTCGATCGCCTGCCAGAGGGCGATGAGGCCGAGGTACATGAAGAAGAGGACGAGCATGGACGTGAGCCGCGCGTCCCACACCCACCAGGCGCCCCACATCGGCTTGCCCCAGACCGACCCCGTCGCGAGCGTCACGAATGCGAACGCCGCGCCGACGGGGGCGGCCGCCTTGGCGGCGACGTCCGCCAGCGGGTGACGCCAGACGAGGGTGCCGATCGCGGCCGACGTCATCACCATGTAGGTCATCATCGCGAGCCAGGCGGCCGGGACGTGGACGTACATGATGCGGACCGTCGCACCCTGCTGATAGTCCTCCGGCGAGGCGAACAGGGCGAGGTAGAGGCCGACGGCGAAGAGAGCTATCGTCAGCGCCGCGAGCCAAGGCACGGCACGGTCGGCGATCCCGGCGAAACGGCCGGGATTGAAGATGGACGGTCGCGCCTCTCGCGCTTGTGTTCCTGTGGCGGACATGGCTCCTCCCCGCGCCCCTAGAGTAGGGGCTTGGCGCCGCGCGCGATAGGGCCGGCGTCAACCGGGCGCAACGTGCCGCTAGTCAATTTCGCGCAACGCCGCCGCCGCCGCGAACGGCGCGACCACCGCCGCGACAAGGGTGACCGCGCCGAGGAGGGCGAGGCTGGGCAGCACCGCCCGCCCGGCTGCCGCGGCCTCCACGGCGGAAACGCCGAAGATCACGATCGGCACCGACAGGGGAAGCACAAGGATCGCGATCAGCACACCGGCTCGACGGAGGGAAACGGCGACCGCCGCGCCGATCGCGCCGATGAGGGCGATGCCGGGCGTCCCGACGAGGAGCGTCACAAGGGTCACTCCAAGGATGGCCGGCGGGATGTTGAGGAGGATCGCCGCGACGGGCGTCGCCACGACGAGAGGCAGCGCCGCCGCCGTCCAGTGCGCCGCCGCCTTGGTCAGCACGACGAGCTCGAGAGGCGTGTCGGCGAGCCGGAGCTGGTCGAGCGTTCCGTCCTCCGCGTCGGCCTGGAACAGCCGTTCCAGGCCGAGGAGGAGCGCGAGGAGCGCCGCGATCCACAGGAGCGCCGGGCCGATGCGCGCGAGGAGCGGCAGGTCCGGCCCCAACGCGAACGGCGCGATGGCAGTGACGGCGAGATAGAAGATGACGCCGACCGGCCCGCCGCCACCGGCGCTCCAGGCGAGCCGCACATCGCGGACGTACAGCGAGAGCATCAGACGAGCGCCAGCGTGGCGGCGCCATCGAGGCCGAGCGGCTCGTGCGTCGCGGCGAGGATGAGGCCGCCCTCCGCAATGTGCCGTCCCATCAGTGCGGCGAAGGCATCGCGGGAGGCACGGTCGAGCCCGGCCGTCGGCTCGTCGAGGAGCCACAGCGGACGCGGCGCCGCGACGAGCCGCGCGAGGGCGAGCCGCCGCCGCTGACCCTGGGAGAGGAACGCCGCCGGCGAATCGAGGAGAGGCAGAAGACCGACGGCCTCGAGCGCCCGCTCCACCGTCTCGTCCGCCCCTTCCGAGGTCAACGCGCCGCCGTGCCAGCGCGACCAGAAGGCGAGGTTGGCGGCCACGGTGAGCTGCGGCTTCACCGCGTCCAGATGTCCGACGAGATGTATCGCCGCCGCCCGCGGTCCCTCCCAATCCTCCAGCGTGATCGACCCGCCGGCGACGGCCGTCAACCCCGCGACGGCGCGGATCAGCGTCGATTTGCCCGCCCCGTTGCGGCCGGTCACCACCAGCGCCTCGCCGGCCGCCACGGCCAGCGAGAGTCCGTCGAGGACGCGCCGTTCGCCGCGGTCCACCGCGAGGCTTGCGACGACCAGCCTCATCGCCGCTCAATTCGACGGGAATGCGCCCCGTCCGCTTGAAAGGCGCGGCGAGAAGGCGTTGATAGCGGCAAACGTCATCCAGTTCTAAAGAAGGGGAGTGGCCCGTGCCCCGCTCACGCGACAGCTTCAAGTGCCGCACCACGCTGACCGTGGACGGCAAGGACTACATCATCTTCGACCTCGGCGCGGCCGAGCGCAACGGGCTCGCCGGCATCTCCACGCTCCCCGTGTCGCTGAAGGTGCTGCTCGAGAACCTCCTGCGCTTCGAGGACGGCTCCACCGTCACCGCCGACGACATCCGCGCGATCGCCCAGTGGGCGGTCGACCGCCGCTCCGATCGCGAGATCGCCTACCGCCCGGCGCGCGTGCTGATGCAGGATTTCACGGGCGTACCGGCCGTAGTGGACCTCGCCGCGATGCGCGACGCCTCGACCGCGCTTGGCGCCGACCCGAAGAAGATCAACCCGCTCGTCCCCGTCGACCTCGTCATCGACCACTCGGTGATGGTGGACGCCTTCGGCACTCCCTCCGCCTTCAAGCAGAACGTCGACCTCGAGTACGAGCGGAACGGCGAGCGGTACGAGTTCCTGCGCTGGGGCCAGTCTGCGTTCGACAACTTCCGCGTCGTCCCGCCGGGCACCGGCATCTGCCACCAGGTGAACCTCGAGTACCTCGCACAGACCGTCTGGACCAAGGACGAGGACGGCGAGACGGTCGCCTTCCCGGACACCCTCGTCGGCACCGATTCGCACACGACCATGGTGAACGGCCTCGCCGTGCTCGGCTGGGGCGTCGGTGGCATCGAAGCCGAGGCGGCGATGCTCGGCCAGCCGATCTCGATGCTCATCCCCGAGGTGATCGGCTTTAAGTTCACCGGCAAGATGCCCGAGGGCACCACCGCGACGGACCTCGTGCTCACCGTCACGCAGATGCTCCGCAAGAAGGGCGTCGTCGGCAAGTTCGTCGAGTTCTACGGCCCCGGCCTCTCCTCGCTCTCGCTCGAGGACTGCGCCACGATCGGCAACATGGCCCCCGAGTACGGCGCCACCTGCGGCTTCTTCCCGACCGACGCGGACACGCTGCGCTATCTCACGGCGACCGGCCGCGACCCGCACCGCGTCGCCCTCGTCGAGGCGTATACGAAGCGCCAGGGCATGTTCCGCGACGACGCGACGGCGGACCCCGTCTTCACCGACACGCTGGAGCTCGACCTCGGCACGGTCGTCCCCTCCCTCGCCGGCCCCAAGCGGCCGCAGGACAGGGTCAACCTCGCCGACGCCGCGAAGGAATTCGGCCCGGCCGTGGAAGGCATCCGCGCCGGCTCGAAGTCGAAGAAGCCCGTCCCCGGCCCCGAGGGCGTCGCGGTCGAGGGCGCCGACTTCCGCCTCCACGACGGCCACGTGGTGATCGCGGCGATCACCTCCTGCACCAACACGTCGAACCCGTCGGTGCTGATCGCGGCCGGCCTCCTCGCCCGCAAGGCGCGGGAGAAGGGGCTCACGGTGAAGCCGTGGGTGAAGACCTCGCTCGCACCCGGCAGCCAGGTGGTGACCGACTACCTCACCAAGACCGGCCTTCAGGCGGATCTCGACGCGCTCGGCTTCAACCTCGTCGGCTACGGCTGCACGACCTGCATCGGCAACTCCGGCCCCCTTCCGGACGCGATCTCGAAGGCGGTCAACGAGTGCGATCTCGTGGTCACCTCGGTCCTGTCCGGCAACCGCAACTTCGAGGGCCGGGTGAACCCGGACGTCCGCGCCAACTATCTCGCCTCGCCGCCGCTCGTCGTCGCCTACGCGCTGCACGGGACGATGGCGAAGGACATCGTCAACGACCCGCTCGGGACTGATCGCGACGGCAATCCGGTGTATCTCCGCGACGTCTGGCCGACCTCGCAGGAGGTGGCGGAGCTCGTCCGCACGGCGATCACCCGCGACATGTTCGCGAGCCGCTACGGCGACGTCTTCAAGGGCGACGACAACTGGCAGGGCATCCAGGTGTCGGGCGGCCTCACCTACTCGTGGCCGCTGTCCTCGACGTACGTGCGCAACCCGCCCTACTTCGAGGGCATCAAGATGGAGCCGGACCCGATCCACGACATCGTGGACGCCCGCGTCCTGGCGCTCTTCCAGGATTCCATCACCACCGACCACATCTCCCCGGCAGGGTCGATCAAGACCACCTCGCCGGCCGGACAGTACCTCTCCGAGCATCAGGTCTCGGTGAAGGACTTCAACTCCTACGGTGCCCGCCGCGGCAACCACGAGGTCATGATGCGGGGCACGTTCGCCAACATCCGCATCAAGAACCAGATGGTGCAGGGCGTGGAAGGCGGCGTCACCTACCACCAGCCCTCCGGCGACGAGATGCCGATCTACGACGCCGCGATGCGCTATCAGGCCGAGGGCGTGCCTCTCGTCGTCTTCGCCGGCAAGGAATACGGCACCGGCTCCTCGCGCGACTGGGCGGCGAAGGGGACCGTGCTCCTCGGCGTCCGCGCCGTGATCGCGGAGAGCTTCGAGCGCATCCACCGCTCGAACCTCGTCGGAATGGGCGTCCTCCCGCTCCTCTTCAAGGAGGGCGACTCGTGGGAGAGCCTCGGCATCACCGGCAAGGAGCAGGTGACGATCACCGGCCTCGCCGACCTGAAGCCGCGCCAGACGCTGACGGCGACGATCACGTGGGCGGACGGGACGAAGCGCGACGTGGAGCTCCTCTGCCGGATCGATACCGCGGACGAGCTCGCCTACTACGAGAACGGTGGCATCCTGCACTACGTCCTGCGCGGCCTCGCGAAGACGCCGGAGCCGGTCGCGGCTTGAGGGGCCGAGGGTGAACGCCCTCGACCTCCCCCCGCTCTGGACGGCGCTCTTCATGGTGGCGGCCTGGGCGATCTCGGTTCCCTGGTCGCCGCTCGGACCGGAGTGGGCGCTGATCGGGTGGATGGTGATCGCCGCCTCGCTCGCCCTCTCGGGCTGGGCGGCTGCGGTGATGATGCGCCGCGGCACCGCCGTGATGCCGAACCGGATCGCGGACGCGCTCGTTACAACCGGGCCGTTCGGCTGGTCGCGCAACCCGATCTACCTCGCCGACCTCGGCATCCTGTTCGGCTGGTGCCTCGCCGTCGGCAGCTGGGCGGCGCTGATCCTGCTCTGGCCGCTGCAGCGGGTGCTGGTGAAGCGCTTCATCGAGCCGGAGGAGGCCGCGTTGCACGCGAAATTCGGCGAGGCGTACGAGGCCTATTGCGGCGAGGTTCGCCGCTGGGCGTGAGGCTGCCCCGTCCCTCCGCGACGGCGGGCCGGGGCGGTCGTCGTGGGATCACTCCCCGGGGCAGCGGGCCCCCGTGGCGACCCAGGCGGCGGTGAGCTCGCCGAAGGTCATCTGGCTGCCCGGCGCCGGCTCGCGGCCCTCGCCCGGCTCCCAGCCCCAGCCGACGAGGCCGTCGTGGGCATTGTGCTCGACGAGCTCGGCGAGGGTCTTGCCGCCATTCCGCTCAGGATCCTGGATCTGCCGGCAGATCTCGGCGAGCGACTTTCCCTCCCACGCCATCTCGATCGGCGCGAGCTGCCACGGCGCGTGGCCCGGGATGGACCCCTCTTCGGTGTAGAAGGCGACGTTCTCCGCCCCGTGGCAGGTCATGCAGCGCATCGCGGTCACGCCGAAGCCCGCCGGGCCGCGCTCCACCGGCGGCTGGTGCGGCTCGCCCGCCCGTTGCAGCGGCGAGTCGCCCGCCGGATGGCAGTTCACGCAGCGCGGATGGGTGAGCACCTTTCCCATCTCGGTGAAGAGCGCCCGCGAGCGCTCTCCCTCGTCCGCGATGCTGTCGAACTCGGCCGGCCCGCGCAGCTCGGCGGCGGCGGCGGACGCGGCGAGCGCCGTCGCCGCGAGGAGGACGAGGAGCCTCACGCGCCCGCTCCCACCGGGAACGGCAGCCGCCGGACGCTCTGCCCGGTGAGCTTGCGCCAGGCGTTCGCCATCGCCGGTGCGGACGGCGGCACGCCGGGCTCGCCGACGCCCGTCGGATCGACGGTGGACGGGATGATCGCCACCTCCACCTCCGGCATCTCGGAGATCCTGAGGCTGCGGTAGTCGTGGAAGTTGGACTGCACCACGCGGCCGCCCTCGCCGAGCGACACCTCGTCGAACAGCACCGCCCCGAGGCCGAAGCCGATGCCGCCTTCCATCTGCGCCCGGATGACGTTCGGGTTCACCGGCACGCCGCAGTCGACGGCGCACCACACCTTGTGGATGCGCGGCCGCCCGTCGGCGCCGACCGACACCTCGGCCACCTGCGCCACATAGGAGCCGAACGACTTGTGCAGCGCGACGCCCCGCTTGCGCCCGTCCGCCGCGTCCGTGCCGTTCCAGCCGGAGAGCTCGGCAACGCGGGTGAGGACGCCGGCATAGCGCGGATCGGCATCGCCGAGGAGGGCGAGCCGGCCCTCAACGGGGTCGCGCCCGGCCTTCTCGAGGAGCTCGTCGACGAAGAGCTCCGTCGAATAGGCCGTGTGCGTGTGGCCGACAGAGCGCCACCAGAGCGGCGGCACCTTCGTCTCCATTGGGTGGTGCGCGACGTGGAGGTGCGGGATGGCGTAGGGGAGGTCGCGCGCGCCTTCCACGGTGGTCGGGTCGAGCCCGTCCTCCATCATCGCCTCGAACGCGGTGTTCTTGAGGAGCGACTGCGTGGCGATCCGCTGCTCCCACACCGCGATATTGCCGTTCGCGTCGAGCGCGCCGCGCAGGCGATGCACCGTCAGCGGCCGGTAGTAGCCGCCGGCGATGTCGTCTTCGCGCGACCAGACGAGCTTCACCGCGCCCGGCCCCCAGGCCTTCGCCACCTCCGCCGCCTCCCGCGCAAAGGGCGAGCCCGGCTGCGCGCGGCGGCCGAACGAGCCCCCGGCGAGCATTGTGTGAAGCGCCACCGCCTGCGGCTCGAGACCGAAGACCTCGGCCATCACCATCTGGTCGACGGTCTGGAGCTGGCTTCCCATCCAGACCTCGGCGCCACGGTCGGACAGCTCCACCACGGCGTCGAGCGGCTCCATCGGCGCATGGGCGAGGAAGGGGAACTGGAACACCGCCTCGTGCACCTCGCCCGCCGCGGCAAGCGTGCCCGCGACGTCGCCCCGGTTGGCGGCGGGGATGCCGTCACGGTCGAGCGCCGCCTCGTAGTCGCGGTAGAGCTCCTCCGTCGTGCGCGTCTCGGCGGCGCCGGTCTCCCACTCGATCTCGAGCGCGCGGCGCCCCTCGAAGGCGTGCCAGGTCGTGTCTGCGTAGACGGCGATGCCGCTCGACACCTCCTCCACCTTCTGCACGCCGGGCAACGCCAGCGCCTTCGCCGCGTCGAACGACTTTACCGTGGCGCCGAACACGCGCGGGTGGGCGACGGCGACGTGCACCATCTTCGGCCGCTTCACGTCGATGGTGAACACCGCCGCGCCGGTCGTCTTTTCCGGCGTGTCGAGCTTGTGGACGTCCGTGCCGATGAGGCGGAACGCGTCCGGCGACTTCACCGGCGGGTCGGCCGGCGCGGTCCGGCCGGCGGCGGCCTCGGCGAGTTCGCCGAAGGTCGCCGTCTCGCCGCCCGGGCCGCGCACGACGCCGCGCTCCACGCTGATCGCGTCCGCCGCGACGCCCCAGCGCTCGGCGGCGGCCTCGACCAGCATCACGCGGGCGGCGGCGCCGGCCTTCCTCATCTGCATCCAGGAGTTCGCCATCGCGGTCGACCCGCCGGTACCCTGGATGCCGAACAGCGTGTTCGCGTAGAGCGCGACGTCGGCCGGCGCGTGCTCGGCGCGCATCTGGCCCCAGTCGGCGTCGAGCTCCTCGGCGACCAGAGTCGCGAGGCCGGTGAACGGCCCCTGGCCGAACTCGATGTGCTTGATGAGCACCGTCACCGTGTTGTCGGGCGCGATGCGCACGAACGCGTTCGGCTCGAACACGGCCCCGGCCGGCGCCTGCGCCACCGCGCGGCCGAGCGGCACCACCGCGCCGATGATGAGCCCGGCGCCGGCCCCTTTGAGCAGCGTCCGCCGCGAAACGGAAATGGTCATAGCCTCACCCCTTCAGCGTGTCGGCGGCGTCGTGGATCGCCTGGCGAATACGCACGTACGTCGCGCAGCGGCAGATGTTGCCGGCCATGGCGGTGTCGATGTCTTCGTCGGTCGGCGAGGGCTTCTCGGCGAGGAGCTTGGTCGCGGAGACGATCTGCCCCGACTGGCAGTAGCCGCACTGCGGCACGTCGATGGCGGTCCAGGCTGCGCGGACGGCCTCGGCGACGCGGCCGTTCAGCCCCTCGATGGTGGTGACGGTGGCGCCGGCGACAGTCTCGACGGGCGTCACGCAGGCGCGGCGGGCGAGCCCGTTCACGTCGACGGTGCAGGCCCCGCACTGGGCGATGCCGCAGCCGAACTTGGTGCCGGTGAGCCCGACGACGTCCCGCAGCGCCCAGAGCAGCGGCATCCGCCCGTCCACGTCGAGGCTGTGCCGTTCGCCGTTGATGGTGAGATCGATGGCCACGAGTTCCTCCTGCTCGGTCGTCGGAGGACTTTGTTCAGTATGCGTGCCATAGCAATATTTCCCGCCGTACCGAACGGCGATTTTGGAACCGTTCTTGCGGTGTTTCGAAAACAGGAGGCTGGCGGCAGCCTTCGATAACGAACGCGTCATCCTGCCCGCCGCGCTTGTGATGGGACCTGCGACTGTCCATATTTGCCACCAATGGACGAGGTGCGTCCGCTGCCGGCCGGGGAGGGTCGGCTCCACACGAACCTTAGGGATGCAAATGGCGACCTACGATCGTAATCCGTACGCGCGGCCGACCGTCGGGGCCGTGCCGGCCGACGTCGGCATCGACGTGGGCCTGCGGAGCTACATGCTCCGCGTCTACAACTACATGGCTATCGGCCTCGTCATCACCGGCCTCGCCGCGATGGCGGTCTTCAACTTCGCTGTCACGGGAGACGCCGGCTCCGCCGCCGCGACGCTGCCGGACGGCACCATGCTGACCCAGTTCGGCGTGACCATGTACGCGAGCCCGCTGAAGTGGCTCTTCTTCCTCGCTCCGCTCGGCTTCGTCTTTTTCCTGAGCGCCCGCATCCACAAGATGTCGGTCGGCACCGCGCAGGTGATGTTCTGGACGTTCGCCGCCTTGATGGGCGTTTCGCTGTCGTCGATCTTCCTCGTCTACACGTCCGAGTCGATCGTCCGCGTCTTCTTCATCACCGCGGCCGCCTTCGGCGCGCTGAGCCTCTACGGCTACACGACGAAGAAGGACCTGTCCGGCTGGGGCTCCTTCCTGTTCATGGGCCTGATCGGCATTATCATCGCCATGGTCGTGAACATCTTCCTGGCGTCGTCGGCGCTCCAGTTCGCGATCTCCGTGATCGGCGTCCTGATCTTCGCCGGCCTCACCGCCTACGATACGCAGCGCATCAAGGAGATGTACTACGTGGGTGACGACGGCACCGTCGCCGGCCGCAAGGCCGTGATGGGCGCGCTGTCGCTCTACATCAACTTCATCAACATGTTCACGATGCTTCTCTCGCTGTTCGGCAACCGCGAGTAAGCATCGCCGGGCACGGCTGTCGGACGGGGGCGCGGGTCAAACCGCGCCCCTTTCTCGTTGGGGTGGCCGTCGCGGAGAGGCGCCGCCGGATCGTTCAGCGCCCGCCGCCGTTGTGAGCCCATGGACTTCGCGACGCTCCACCGCCCACTCGCGCCGAACACGGCGCTGTTCGCCGACTCCGGCGACACCCCCTCCCGCGCAGACCGCCCCGCACCGCGATTTGCGGTCGGACCGGATGCGGTGATCGCTGCTTGGGACGGGCTCGTCCGCGCCGAGCCGCGCACGGTGGTGGAGAGCTTCGACGTCACCTGCCGCCGCCATCATGCCGTGCAGCGCAGCCGGATCTTCCGCTTCCCGGACGACGTGTACGCCGAGGCGCGTGCGGACGGCGCCGGCACGCGGCTCCTGCTCTACTCCGCTGCGCGCTGGGGGAAGGGCGACCTCGGCGTCAACCGCCGCCGGCTCGAGCGGTGGCTCGCCCAGCTGGAAGCCGCCCTCGGCTGACCGTCCGGCGCAACCCTGCCCTTGCCAAAACCGGCCCGAGTCGCGCACGCTGGGCAGGCCGTTCGGGGAGGTGCCGATGCCGCGATTGTTCACCGCGCTCACCCTGCCCGAGGACGTCCGCGGCTGGCTCACCTCGCTGCGCGGCGGCCTCAAGGGCGCCCGCTGGATCGACCCCGAGAACTACCACGTAACGCTCCGCTTCATCGGCGACGTCGACGAGCGGACGGCGGACGAGGCGGCCGACGCGCTCGCCCGGATCGAGCGCGCACCGGTGTCGATCCGCCTCGCCGGCCTCGACACCTTCGGCAACCGCCGCCAGCCGCACTCCGTCTGGGCGCGCGTCGAGCCGACCCCGGCGCTGCTCGAGCTGCAGGCCGAGCAGGAACGCCTCCTTCAGCGGATCGGCCTGCCGGCGGAGGGGCGCCGCTTTACCCCGCACGTGACGCTCGCCCGTCTCAAGGGCGCCTCGTCGGCCGACGTCGCGACCTGGCTCGCCCTGCGCGGCGGGTTCGAGCTGCCGCCCTTCGTCGCCCGATCGTTCGAGCTCATGTCGTCGCGGGCGTCCGTCGGCGGGGGTCCGTACCTCACCGAAGAGCGCTATCCGCTCCGCCTCGCCGAGGCGGCCTGACAGGCCATCGGACGAGCCGCCGGGCGGGTTGAGGCGCGCGCCGCCACCGGGCATGGAGGGGCTTCCAGAGAGGAGCCCCGCCCGTGCCGTTCTCCACCGACGCCTGGTCCCGCAATGCCCGCCTCATCGAGGCGATCAAGGCAATGCCGTTCAACGCCGAACTCGCCGCCGGCACGCTGTCGCCCGAGCGCTTCCGCCTCTACATGGTGAACGACGCGCACTACCTCGTCGCGTTCGGCCGGGCGCTCGCGGTCGCCGCTGCGAAGGCGCCGGACCCGGACGGCATCGTCCACCTCGCCGAGGCGGCCAAGGTCGCCGTCGTCGTAGAGCGCGCACTGCATGGCTCCTTCTTCGCCGACTGGGGCATCTCGGCGGACGTGTTCGCCACCACCGAGCCGTCGCCGACGGCGCACCACTACATCGCCTCCCTCATCGCGACCGCCTACAGCGAGCCTTACGAGGTCGTCCTCGCCGATGTCCTCCCCTGCTTCTGGATCTATGCCGAGGTCGGCAAGCACATCCTCGCCCGCGCGGCGGAACCGAACTCCTACCGCGCATGGATCGACACCTACGCGAGCGAGGAGTTCGACGACGCCGTCCGCCGCATGATCGCCGCCACGGACCGCGCCGCTGAGGGCGCCAGCCCCGCGACGCTCGCCGCCATGCACCGCGCCTTCACCACCGCGACACGGCTCGAGTGGATGTTCTGGGACGCCGCCTGGCGGCTCGAGCGCTGGCACGAGCCGGACTGACCGCGGGGTGGCCCGGCTGGCCGAAGAGGTCTAAAGCGGGAGCCTCACGCGAGGGCGGCATGAAGTACGCATCCATCACCGACCGGCTGGCGCATCTCGGCTCCGGCAAGTGGGCCGTCCACGTGGAAAGCCGGCGGATGCAGGCGGCCGGCACGCCGGTGATCGAGCTCACCATCGGCGAGCCGGACCTCTCGCCCGACACCGCGCTCCTCGATGTCGCCGCCACCGCCATGCACGCCGGCCGCACGCGCTACTCCTCCGGCCGCGGCGAGCCGGCGACGCTTGCCGCCATCGCCGCCAAGTACGCCCGCCGCACCGGCCGTCCCATCGGCGCCGACGAGGTGCTCCTCTTCCCCGGCACGCAGACCGCGCTCGCCCTCACGATGCTGTCGCTCGTCGAAGCGGGCGACGCCGTCCTCGTCGGCGACCCGCTCTATGCGACCTACGAGGCGGTGATCCGCGGCCCCGGCGCCGTGCCGGCCTATGTCCCGCTCCGCCCGGAGAACCGTTTTCACATGCGGGCGGAGGACCTCGAGGCCGCCGTCACCCCCGCCTGCCGGGTCCTTCTCCTCAACAGCCCGCACAACCCGACGGGCGCGACCCTCTCCGCCCGCGAGATCGCGGAGGTCGGCGAGGTCGCCCGCGCCCACGACCTCTGGATCGTGTCCGACGAGGTCTACGAGGATCTCATCTTCTCCGGCGGCTTCGCCTCGCCGTTCGACGATCCGGCACTGGCGGAGCGCACGATCGTCGTCTCCTCCATCTCGAAGAGCCACGCCGTGCCCGGCTTCCGCGCCGGCTGGGCCGTCGGCCCGCGCGAGTTCTGCGCGCGCGCCCTGCCGGTGTCCGAGACCGTTCTCTTCGGCGGCCAGCCCTTCATCGCCGACATGACGGCACACGCCCTCACCAACGCCTTCGACACCGCGGCGCGCCTCAAGGCGAACTACATGCGCCGGGTCGCCATCGTCGAGCGCGCCCTCGCCGGCGAGCGTGCGGTCCGCCCGCTCCTACCCGAGGGCGGCATGTTCTGCCTCCTCGACGTCCGCGGCACGGGCCTCGACGGCGAGGCCTTCGCGTGGGCGCTCCTCAAGGATGAGGCGGTGGCTGTGATGCCCGGCGCCTCCTTTGGCGCGAACGCTGCAGGCTTCGTCCGCCTGTCGCTCACGGTCGACGACGCGGTGCTGGCGGAAGCCTGCGCCCGCATCGCCCGCTTCGCCGCCGGTCACCGCCGCGCGGCGGCGGAGTAGGTCTCCACCTCCTGGGGCGGCGGCGCCGCTCAGGCCGCCGCGCGAACGCGGTCCGCAAACAGCGCTGCGATCGCCTCGCGGTTCGCCGCCGCGACGCCGCGCTCGGTGATGAGGCCCGTGACCAGCCGCGCCGGGGTCACGTCGAAGGCGTAGTTCGCGACCGGCGAGCCGTCCGGGGTCAGCTGCACCGTCACCACCTCGCCCGAGGGGGCGCGGCCGGCGATGTGCGAGACCTCCTCGCCGCCGCGCTGCTCGATCGGGATGTCGAAGCCCGACGCCAAGGTGAAGTCGATCGTCGGCGACGGCAGGGCCACGTAGAACGGCACGCCGTTGTCGTGGGCGGCGAGCGCCTTGAGGTACGTCCCGATCTTGTTGCAGACGTCGCCGTCGGCTGTCGTCCGGTCGGTGCCGACGATCACCATGTCGACCATGCCGTGCTGCATCAGGTGGCCGCCGACATTGTCGGCGATGACGGTGTGCGGCACGCCGTGATGGCCGAGCTCGTAGGCCGTCAGCGCAGCGCCCTGGTTGCGCGGCCGCGTCTCGTCGACCCAGACGTGGACGGGGATTCCGGCGTCGTGCGCCTGGTAGATCGGCGAGGTGGCGGTGCCGTAGTCCACCGTCGCGAGCCAGCCCGCGTTGCAGTGGGTGAGGATGTTGACGGGCCCGTCCTTCTTCGCGGCGAGGGCGCGGACGATGTCGAGTCCGTGGACGCCGATCATCCGGCAGATCTCGACGTCCTCGTCGGCGATCTCGCGCGCGCGGGTCCACGCGGCCTCCTCGCGGCCCTGCTCCGGCAGCGGCCGCAGCGCCGCCATCATCTCGCCGAGCGCCCAGCGCAGGTTCACCGCCGTCGGGCGCGTGGCGTAGAGCGTGCGGTAGACCTCGTCGAGCCGCGCGTCGGTCGCGTCGCCGTGGAGGCCGAGGGCGACGCCGTAGGCCGCCGTCGCGCCGATCAGCGGGGCACCGCGCACCAGCATCGCGCGGATCGCGTGGGCGGCCTCCTCCAGCGTGGTGAGGCGGGCCGTCACGAACCGGTGCGGCAGCCTGGTCTGGTCGATGATGCCGACCGCACCCGGCCCCGGACCGGGCGAGCCTTCGACCCAGATCGTACGATAGGGCGTTCCGTCGATCTTCATGACACAACTCCACGAATGTGCCGCGCCGCCTCCGAGGCGGCCTTCACGGTCCCGAGCGCCTGCCGTTCCACGACGAGCATCCTGGCGAGGGCCAGCGCCCTCCGCTCGCAGCGCACCTTCACCGCCTCGTCGGCGATGGTCTCGAGGTCGGCGACCTTGGCGAGGCCGATGATGCGCCGCGTCATCTTGGCACCGGCGAAGCCGAGCGCGTCCACCTCCAGACGGGCGAGGAACGCCGAGAGCGCCGCCTCGCTCCCGGCCTCGTCGTAAAGGGTCGCAGGGTAGGCGTCGCCCGTCCGCTCGGTCCGCCACAGCTCGGCGAACCGCGCCGCGAAGGTGTCCCAGAGCCGACCCGTTGCGTCGAGAAGCCACGCCTGCATCCCCTCGCCGCCGGGGCCGTGGCCGTCCTGCGAGAAGTAGGAGAGCCAGAGATTGGCGAGGATGGCGCCGACGTCGAACCCCATCGGCCCGACCATCGCGAATTCGGGGTCGATGACGCGCACGTCCTCCGGGTCCGCCGCCACCATGACGGAGCCGGTGTGCGCGTCGCCGTGGAGGAGCGCCTCGGCGCGCGTCAGGAACGCGAACTTGAGGTCCTGGATCGCGATCTTCCACGCCGTGTCCGCCTGCACCGCGCGGACCGTCGGCTCCAGCGCCGGCGTCCAGCGGTTCATCGGGTCGTCGCGGTAGGGGTCGGTGAAGACGAGGTCCTCGGTGATCTTGTGCAGCGCCGTGTTGCCGGCAAAGAGCGCCATCTCGCGCTTCTTCTCGGCGGCGGAGAGCGACAGGTCGGACGAGCGGAACAGCGTCTCGGCTAGGAAGCGGCCCAGCACGACGGGCGCCGTCTCGTGCCGCTGGCGGGCGATGAGCGCCTTCCGCCAGATCACGTGCCGGCCGAGATTCTCCATCACGATGAAAGCCTGCTCCGGCTCGAAGTGCAGGACCTCGGGCACGTGGCCGGAGCGGCGGGCGTGGCGGGTGAGCGCGGCGTGCTCGTAGAACGAGCGCGACAGCGGCAGCTTCCAGCTCTCCACGATGCGCAGCGAGTGCAGCGCCTGCTTGACGCAGACCGACCCCGCCGGCCCCTCGACGATGTAGACGTAGTTGATGTTGCCGTCGCCGACCTCCCGCACGGCCCAGTCGCCGGGGGCGCCGCCGAGCCGCTCGGCGACCGCCGGGATCGCGGCGAGGCGCGGCGGCACCGTCGCCAGCGTCAGCGGCTCCCAGTCGCGATAGTCGGGCTCGCGCTCGATGACGGTCGGCCTTGCGTCCATGAAGCTCTCCGCGTTGCTGGGGATCTGCCACCCTCCGGGCCATCCCGCAAGCGGGGCGGCGCGCCGGAGAACGCCGGCGGTCAGGCGTGCAGGCATTGCCTCGTGCGAAGAGCTCGCCCTCTCGGCCCGACGCCTTAGGTGACGGCTGAACCGAGGGAGTTGAAATATGCGAACAACCCTAACACTCGCGCTTGTCGTGGGTGCGGCGCTCTTCGCGACAGCGCAGGCGCCGCTTCCGAAACTTGGCGCCCCTATCAGCTGATGAAGGTCTCCTCGGCGCGGCAGTCGCTTGACCTCTCCCTGCCGTCGAGCCCGGAGGTGCTGCGCTCGAACGCGTCGGTGCAGGAGATGACCCGCCTCCTCCAGCTCTGAGGTTTGGCAGCAAGCGCGGCCGTGCAATGGGCGCGGCCGGCCGCTAAGGTCGCCCGCTCAGGGAGTGTGGGCGATGCGTGGCGGCGCGGTGATCTCGGAAAGCCTCGCACGCGGGCACGTTGCCAAGCCCTGCCCGCCCGCGCTCCGGCCCTACGTCCTCGCCGTCGCGGTGCTCGGCTCCTCGCTCGGCTTCATCGACGGGACCGTCATCACCGTGGTCGCGCAGCCGATCCGGGAAGCGACCGGCGCCTCCTTCGCCGCCACCATGTGGGTGGTGAACGCCTACACTCTGGCGATGTCGTCGTTCCTCCTCGTCGGCGGCGCGGCAGGCGACCGGTTCGGCAAGCGGCGGGTGTTCGGCGCCGGCATCCTCGTCTTCGCCGTGTCGTCGGCGCTGTGCGGCCTCGCACCCAGCGTCGAGGCGCTGATCGCGGCGCGCACGGTCCAGGGCCTCGGCGCGGCGATGATGGTGCCGGGCTCGCTCGCGCTCATCGCGGTCAACTTCCCGGCCGAGGAGCGGGGGCGCGCGGTGGGAACCTGGGCGGCCGCTTCGGGCGTCACCTCCGCGCTCGGCCCCGTCATCGGCGGTGCGCTCGTCGACGTCGGCTCCTGGCGGCTCGTCTTCCTCATCAACCTGCCCATCGCCACGCTCGCCCTCCTCCTCCTGTGGGCAAAGGTGCCCGCGGACCCGCCGGGGCGCGGCCGGTTCGACCTCACGGGCGGCCTCCTCGCCTTCCTCGGCGTCGGCGGAATCACGCTCGGCTTCACCCTTGCCGAACAGGAGGGCTTCGGCCTCGGCCCCCTCGGCGCAATCGTCCTCGGCACCCTTTTCGTCGCCGCCTTCATCATCGCACAGGCGCGCGGCGCGGCGCCGATGATGCCGCTCGACCTCTTCGCCTCGCGCACCTTCTCCGTCGCGAACGCCGCGACGCTCCTCCTCTATTTCGCCCTCGGCGGCATCATGTTCTTCCTCCCTGTCACGGTGATGGAGGCGCATGCCTGGTCCGGAGCGCGCGCGGGTGCCGTGTTCCTCCCCTTCGCGCTCGCGATGTCGGCGACGGCGCCCGTCGCGGGGCGGCTCGTCGACAGGATCGGCGCGCGGACGCTGCTCGTCGCCAGCCCGCTGGTGGCAGCCGTCGCCTTCGCGGCGCTCGGGCCCGCGGCGGAGAGCGGCGCCTTCTGGACGAGGATCGTCCCCGTCATGCTCCTCTTCGGCTTCGGCATGGGGCTCGCGATCCCGCCGCTCTCCGCCGTGATCCTCACCGATGCCGGCGGGGGGCGCTCGGGCATCGCATCGGCGGTGAACAACGCCGTTGCGCGTGTGGCGGGCCTCCTTGCGGTGGCGATCCTCGGGCTCGCTGCCAGCGTCCTCTACCGCTCGGCGACGGGCGCATCGTCGGGCTTCGCGGGGGCGGCGGACGTCGCGCCCGCCGTCCGCTCGGCGGCGATCCTCGACACCTTCGCGATGCTCACCCTCGTCGCCGCCGTGCTCGCGGCGGCGGCCGCCGCGCTGGCCCTCACCCTGCCCCGGCGCGCGGAGCCGGCTCCGCCCTGAGCCCCTCCGCGCCGAGACGTCGCCCGCCCGAGCCTTGCCGCGCGCGCCGCCGGGCGCCACATCACCGTTGCGCGCGGCCGGCGGGTCTTGTAGGAGGTCGCCTCGCGCGGGCCGCAGTAGCTCAGCTGGTAGAGCACGTCATTCGTAATGATGGGGTCGGGGGTTCGAGTCCCTTCTGCGGCACCAGCGCCCTTCCGCTCCATGACGCGACGGCGCTTATTGCGGTGACCTGAGGACGGAGTATGCCCGCAGCGGCATGCGGATCCAGAAGATCTCCTCCTCCATGTCCGGCGCGAAGGCCGGGTAGCGCGTCTCCCGCGCGGCGGTGAGCGCGGCACCGTCGAGGCTCGCATCGCCTGACGACTGGGCGATCGACACCGACTCCACCGACCCGTCGCGCCGGATCCTGACATCGACCAGCACCACGCCGGAGGCGAGCACGCCGCGCATCGCGCGGTCGAACGCCGGCGAGATCGCCGAGCGGACGACATCCGTGTACGCCGCGGTCGCCGCGCCGCTTCGCTGTTCGGTGCGCGCCGAGCTCCGTGCGGCCGCCGGCGGCTTCGGCCGCGGCAGGGCGATCGCGACGGGGCCGCCCGCGGCGCCGCCGGCGGCCGCATCGTCGCTGCCGGTCCCGTCAGCCGCCGGTGTCGCAAGCTCGGGAAGCTCGACCGTCGTGGTGCCCTCCGCTGCTGCCTCCGGAGCGGCAGCATCGGCCGCTGCCTCTGCGTCGTCAGCCGGCGCAGGCTCGCCGTCGGCCGCCGCCTCGGCAGCCTCTGCCGGCTCCGGGTCGGTCGCCTCCGCCACGCCAGACTCACCGTCGGCGGAGAGGCTCGTCGCCACCGTGAGGCCGGGGACCACCGGAGGTGCCGGCGTCACTCCAGGTGCGCCGCCCTCTCCTGCTTCGCCCGCACCGCCAGCGTCACCCCGCGGCGGCGGCGCGGCGGCCTCGGCAGGCTCCTCGGCTGGTGGCGGTGGCGGCGGCTCGCCGGCCTCCGTCTCCGCCGTCTCTGTCGCTGTCGTCGCCTCGGCCTCCTCGCCGGCTGGCTCGGCCATCTCCGTTGTCGGCTCAGTGGCGGAGCCCGGCGGTCCCGCCGGCAAGTCCGGCGCAGGCTGCACCACGCCGGGCGGCGGCGCCTCTTCGGTGGGCAAGGTCTCGCCAGGCGGCGGAGGCTCGGGCACGACAGGGGGCGACGGAGCCGTCTCCCCGGCTGCCTCGGCCGGCGGCGGCGGAAGCTCCAGCGGCGGGAGCGCCGGCTGCGCGGAGTCCTCCGGGACGATCTCCACGCTTACGGCCTCGACCGGCACGGGCACCTCCGGCAGCGCCGTCTCGAGGTTCAGGAGGAGTGCCGCCCCGACGAGCCCGTGCACCGCCGCCGACACCGCCAACGCCGTTGCGAACCCCGCGCGCGGGAGGGCCGTCGTTCCCCCGCTCGGCGCCCCGGCAAGGGGGATTCGCTCCACCCCTGCCTCGCGGCCGCCGTCCACCCCCGGCGCGATCTCGTCGCGCCGCGGCCGGGGGGTCCGGGCGGGGCCATCGGTGCGGTGGAGCGACACGTCCGCCTCCTACTCCGGCACCCGCTGCGGGGCAACGGCTCCGGTTGACCCGGCGGCCGCGGACGGGCAGGGACGCCGGGCAGAGACGCCGGGCAGAGACGCCGGACGAACGTCAGGAGAACCCCATGTCGAACCACCCCGCCATCGAACGAGGGCGCGTCGCCGTCGTCACCGGGGGCGCGAGCGGAATCGGGCTCGCCGCCGCGCGCCGCCTTGGCGAGGCCGGCATGACGGTCGTGATCGCCGACCTCTCCGGCCCCGCGCTCGACGACGCCGCGCGCGACCTCGAGGCGGACGGCATCCAGGCGATCCCCTGCCCCGCCGACGTCTCGCGCCGCGCCGACGTCGAGACGGTGAAGCGCCTCGCCGACGGCCTCGGCCCGGTCACCGTCGTCCTCAGCAACGCAGGCCGCGAGGGCGGCGGCGGGCTCTTCGCCGGCGAGGACGTCTGGCGCCGCACCCTCGACGTGAACCTCTGGGGCGCGATTCACACGACCCAGGTGTTCCTGCCGGACATGATCGCCCGCGCGGACCCCGCGGCGATCGTCTACACCGGCTCCAAGCAGGGCATCACCCTGCCGCCCGGCGACACCGCCTACAATGTCTCCAAGGCCGCCCTGAAGGCGCTGGCGGAGAGCGTCTCGCACGACCTCGTCCAGCAGACGGGCGGCCGCGTCTCGGCCCACCTCCTCATCCCGGGCTTCACCTACACCGGCTTCACCAAGGCGCGCGGCGTGACGGACAAGCCTGCCGGCGCGTGGACGGCCGAACAGGTCGCCGACCGGATGCTGTCGGACATGGCCGCGGGCACCTTCTACATCCTCTGCCCGGACAACGAGGTGGATCGCGAGACGGACCTCAAGCGGATGCGCTGGGGTTTCGGCGACATTCTCCAGAACCGCCCGGCCCTGTCGCGATGGCACCCGCAATTCGCCGAGGCGTTCAAGCGGCACATGGCCGACGGCTGAATGGGCGCAGGGAGCCGCCGCGTCCTCCTCCTCGGCGCGACGGGGACCATCGGCCGGGCGACACTCGCCGAGCTCCGCGCCCGCAGGCACGACGTCGTGCCGCTGGTCCGCCCGGGCGCGGCGGCGCCGGACGGCGCGCGGCCGGTCACGATCACCGATCGTGCCGCGGTTGCGGCGGCGCTCGCCGGCGAGCGGTTCGACTCGCTCGTCTCCTGCATGGCCTCGCGCACCGGCACGCCGCGTGATGCTTGGGCCGTCGACTTCCACGCCCACGCCGTCGCGCTGGAGGCGGCACTGTCGGCCGGCATCGCCGATGCAGTGCTTCTGTCGGCGCTCTGCGTCCAGCGGCCGCGGCTCGCCTTCCAGCACGCCAAGCTCGCCTTCGAGGAGGTCCTCGCCGGGGCGGGCATTCGCCACGCCATCGTCCGCCCCACCGCGTTCTTCAAGTCGCTGTCCGGGCAGGTGGAACGTGTTCGCTCCGGGCGGCCCTACCTCCTCTTCGGCGACGGGCGGCTGACGGCGACGAAGCCGATCTCCGACCGCGACCTCGCCCGCTACCTCGCCGACTGCCTGGAGGACGAGACGCGCGACGGCATCCTTCCGATCGGCGGCCCCGGCCCCGCGTTCACGCCGCGCGAGCAGGGCGAGCGTCTCTTCGCCCTCCTCGGCCGCCCGCCCCGCTTCCGCTCGGTCCCGCCGGCGATGCTGAAGGGCGTCGCCGGCGCTCTCGGCGCCGCGTCCCGCCTCTCGCCGCGCCTCGCCGACAAGGCCGAGCTCGCCCGCATCGGCCACTACTACGCGACCGAATCGATGCTCGTCCTCGACCCGGCGACGGGCCGCTACGACGAGGCCGCCACCCCGTCGACCGGCGGCGACACGCTGTTCGACCATTACGCCCGCCTCCTCTCCGGCGAGGCGGCGGACGACCGCGGCGCTCACAAGATCTTCTGAGGCCGCTTCCCAATAACCGCGTTCTGAGCTATCGCCGGTGCTGTCGCACGACTGTCGCTGCGACAATAATCGGAGCTTCTCGTGGCAATAATCGTTCGCCGTGCGGAAATCGCGCCCGGTAAGGTAGAAGTTTATTTCAGCGACGGCACAGAGACGGAAATCGAGGATGGCGTCCTCACCCGTTACAATGCCGCCCGGGTCCAGATCGAGCAGCGCGACGCGACGGCTGCCGACATCGAGGCGATCCTCGAGCAGGTCGACGAGGCGCGCTCGCTGAAGCGGACGCTGGAGGACGGGACGGAAATCCGCTCCGATCCGGACGGGATCGACGTGCGGTATCCGGACGGCTCGCGCGAGTCGATCGAGGACGGCCGCTACGAGTTCCGCGACGAAGACGGCGACCGGATCCGCCGGCCGGCGACGGCGGACGACATCGCCCGCCTCGAGGCGCTGCGCGACCAGCCGATCGACATCGAGCCGGGCGACGACCTGAACGAGATCCCCGGCACGCCCGGCGACGACGACCTCCGCGGCACCGACGGCGCCGACCGGATGACCGGCGGTGCGGGCGATGACGAGCTGCGCGGCCGCGGCGGCGACGACGACATCTCCGGCGGCGCCGACGACGACGAGCTCCGCGGCGAGTCGGGCAACGACAGCGTGGCCGGCGGCGACGGCAACGACCTCGTCCGCGGCGACGCCGGCAACGACCTCCTCTTCGGCGACGCCGGCAACGACCGCGTCATCGGCGGCGGCGGCAACGACACCCTCGATGGCGGCACGGGCAACGACCGCTTCGCCGGCGGCCTCGGTGCAGACACGTTCGTGCTCGCCCCGGGCGACGGCTTCGACCGCATTCAGGACTTCGTGTCCGGCGTGGACGTGATCGACCTCACGGCCTACGGCTTCGCCGACATCGACGCGGTGCTGGCGCTCGTGCGCGAGGCCGGCGGCGACAGCGTCCTCATCCTCGATGACGACGCCCGCGTGCGGGTCGACAACGCCGTCGGCCTGTCCGAAGGCGATTTCCTCATCTGACGCGACCCGGCGGGGCTTCGCCCCCGCCAACGACGAGGAGCGGCGGGTCATGTCCCGCCGCCTGCCTCACCAGATCAGCGTCACCGCGATCACGGCCAGCGACAGCGCCCCGATCCAAAGCGCGATGCCCTCCCCCCGGAGGCGTCGCGCCGCCTGCCGGCCGAGCATCGAAACCGTGTCCGGCGACAGCGGCAGCCCGCGCTCCAGCACCGCCTCGAGATCCTTCGACAGCCGCTCCACCCGCTGGGCGAGCTCCGGCGCGGCGAGCGCGGCGCGGCCGATCGCGGCGAGCGAATCGTGCGCACGTCGCACCGTCCCCGCGGGGCCGAGCTCAGTCGTGAGATAGTCGCGCACCACCGGCTCGGAGACACGCCAGATGTCGAGGTTCGGGTCGAGCGAGCGGGCGACGCCCTCCACCACCACCATCGTCTTCTGCAGCATGATGAGCTGCGGCTGTGTCGACATCGAGAAGAGCTCGGTGATCTCGAAGAGCTGCGTGAGGAGGCGGCTCATCGAGATGTCCGCGGCAGTGGAGTCGCGGATCGGCTCGCCGACGGCCCGGAGCGCCTGCGCGAACTGGTCGACGTCCTCGGTCGCCGGCACGTAGCCCGCCCGGAAGTGGACCTCCGCCACGCGCCGGTAGTCGCGCATGATGAAGCCGTAGAGGATCTCGGCGAGCACCGACCGCTCGGCGCGCGACAGCCGCCCGGTTATGCCGAAGTCGACGGCGACCAGCGTCCCGTCCGCCTCCACGAAGAGGTTCCCCTGGTGCATGTCGGCGTGGAAGAAGCCGTCGCGCACGGCGTGCCGCAGGAACGTCTGGAGGACGTGGGCGCCGAGCTCGGGGAGGTCGAAGCCGGCCTCGCGGAGCTCGCCGACGCGGCTCATCTTGATGCCGTCGATCCACTCCATGGTAAGGACAGACTTCGCCGTCCGCGACCACTCGACCCGCGGCACCCGGAAGCGCGGATCGTGCGCGGAGTTCTCCGCCATCTCGGAGATGGCGGCGCCCTCGAGGCGGAAGTCCATCTCGAAGCGTACGGAGGCGGCGAGGGTGTCGACCACCGCGATCGGCCGCAGCCGGCGCGCGGCAGGGACGTGCTTCTCCACCAGCCGCGCGGCGACGTAGTAGGATTCGAGGTCCTTCTCGAACCGCCGGGTGACGCCGGGGCGCAGCACCTTCACCGCCACCCACCGCTCGCCGGCGACGTCGACGATCCTCGCCCGGTGCACCTGCGCGATCGAGGCCGCGGCGACCGCCGGCTCGAACTCGACGAACAGCTCATCCACCGGCCGCCCCAGCGCCGCGGCGACCGCGGCTCGGGCGATGTCGAGCGGCACCGGCGGCACCTGGTCCTGCAGCTTGGCAAGCTCGCCCGCCACCTCGTCGCCGACGACGTCCGCCCGCGTCGCGAGGAACTGGCCGAGCTTGATGTAGGACGGCCCCAGCCGGTCGAGCGCCCGCGACAGGCGGGCGGCCATGTCGGCCTTCTTCGCCGACCGCCGCTCGATGAGGCGCGCAAGGCGGACGAGGAGCTTCACCGGGGGCGGCGCCTCGTCCGTCGGGACAATGGCGAACACCCCCTCGCGCGCCATCACGATCCCGGCGGCGGCGAGCCGCCAGAGCGGCATGACGGCCATCAGAGCTTGAAGGCCGAATGGATCGCGGCGACCCCGCCCGACAGCATCCTGACCTTCACCTCGGAGAAGCCCGCCCGCTCGATCTCCGCCGCGAACCGCCCCGGGTTCGGAAAGGTGCGGATCGATTCGACGAGATAGCGGTAGGGCTCGCCATCACCGGCGATAGCCTCGCCCATGCGCGGGATCACGTGGAAGGAGTAGAGGTCGTAGAGCCGCTCCACGAGGGGCAAGTCGACCCGGCTGAACTCGAGGCACAGGAAGCGCCCGCCGCGCTTCAGCACGCGGTGTGCCTCGCGCAGCGCAAGGTCGCGGCGGGTGACGTTCCGGATGCCAAACGCGATCGTGTAGGCGTCCATCGTGCCGTCCGGGACAGGCAGCATCTCGGCGTTTCCGGCGACGAAGCGGCACGGCGTCGTGGGCCTCACCCGCCGCTCGTCACGCGCGGCGCCGACCATCAGCATCTCGGGGTTGATGTCGCACACCACCACCGCGCCGTTCTCGTCGACGGACCGGGCGATCCGGAAGGCGATGTCGCCCGTCCCGCCGGCGACGTCGAGCGCCCGCCAGGGGTGGCGCGGCCGGCGCGGCGGGGCGAGCCAGGCCACCATCGCGTCTTTCCAGAGACGGTGGAGGCCGCCCGACATCGCGTCGTTCATCAGGTCGTAGCGGGAGGCGACCTGGTCGAACACGCGGTTGACGAGGCCCTGCTTCTCCTCCGCCCGCACCGTACGGAACCCGAAAGGTGCCTCGTCCATGCCGTTCTCCCCGTCGCCTGCCCCCACATAGCGCAACGGGACGGGGGGCGTACAAGGTCAGACGGTCGCGCTGGACTCTGCCGCCCGGCGGGTGCATGGGGCCGCCCACAGGAGACAGGATGCCCGAACTTCCCGAGGTGGAGACCGTGCGCCGGGGCCTCGCCCCGGTGATGGAGGGCCGGCGGATCGACGCGGTCGCGCTCGCCCGCGGCGACCTCCGCTTCCCCTTCCCCGAGCGCTTTGCCGAGCGCCTCACCGGCCGCCGGGTGGACACGCTCGGCCGCCGCGCGAAGTACCTCGTCGGCGCTCTCGACGACGGCGCGTCGCTGGTGATGCACCTCGGCATGTCCGGCTCGTTCCGCGTCGAGGGCGACGACCCGGTTGGAACGTTCCACTACGCGCGGGGAAAGCTCGCCGCGCACGATCATGTGGCGTTCACGCTCGGCGACCGGAGGATCATCTACAACGACCCCCGCCGGTTCGGCTTCATGACGCTCGTCCCGGCGGGCGAACTCGACGCGCACCCCTACTTCGCCAGCCTCGGCATGGAGCCGGTGCCGGGTTCGCTGACGGCCGACCGCCTCGCCGAGGCGCTCCGCGGCAAGGCGACGCCGCTCAAGGCCGCGCTCCTCGACCAGACGATCATCGCCGGGCTCGGCAACATCTATGTCTGCGAGGCGCTGTGGCGGGCCCGCCTGTCGCCGCGGCGGCTGGCAGGGTCGATCGTGCGCAAGGACGGCACGGCCGGCGACCGGGTCTCCCGCCTCGTCTCCTCGATCCTCGCCGTCATCGCGGAAGCGGTGGCCGCCGGCGGCTCCTCCCTGCGCGACTACGTGGCGGCGGACGGCTCCCTCGGCATGTTCCAGCACACCTTCGCCGTATACGACCGGGAGGGCGACCCCTGCCAGCGCAATACCTGCAGCGGCGTGGTGAAGCGGATCGTCCAGTCGGGCCGGTCGACCTTCTTCTGCCCGGTCTGTCAGCGCTGATCGGCGCGCGCGGCCGCTGTCTCAAGGAAAGGATTGACAACTCGCGGTGTGAGGCGGGAACTCCTCCGCGACAACCCGGCGTTCGGTAGACTGACATGGACGATCTGTTCGGAAGCGCGGCGTACATGCCGCACGGCTACTGCCTCTTCTGGCAGCCGTGGCTGCTGACGTTGCATGCCGGCTCTGACCTCCTGATCTTCCTGTCCTACTCGGCGATCCCGCTCGCCCTCGTCCTCTTCCTCAACCGGCGGCCTGACGTTCGCTTCGGCTGGATCGTCTCGCTGTTCGCCGCCTTCATCATGCTGTGCGGCCTCACCCACGCGATCTCCATCGCCACGCTGTGGGATCCGGTCTACCAGGTCGAGGGGCTGGTGAAGCTGATGACCGGCATCGTCTCGGCGACGACGGCGGTGTCGCTGTTCATCCTGATGCCGAAGCTCGTCAGGATCCCGAGCCCGCAGCAGCTGGAGGCACTCAACACTCAGCTCCTCGCCGAGGTGGAGGCACACCGCCGCACGCTCGCCGAGCTGCGCGCCACGACGCGCGAGATCGAGGAGCGGATCGAGCAGCGGACGGCCGAGCTCGCCGCGGCGAACCGCCAGCTCGAAGTCGTGTCGCACGAGGCGGTCCACCGCAGCTCAAACATCGCCTCGGTGATCCTCTCTCTCGCCCGCGAGACGGCGCGCATCACGCCGGACCTGCCGGACTTCATGCAGCGCTTCAGCGCCCGCGTCGCCGCGCTCTCGAATTCCACCGGATCGCTCCTCGCCCGCGCGAACGGCTCCTATGCGCGCCTCAAGGACGTCGTGTCCCACCAGCTTGCGCCGATGACGGACCTCTTCGGCAGCCGCATCGAGATCGCCGGGCCGGCCGTCGAGGTCGACGACAAGGCGGCGCAGCAGCTCGCGCTCGCGGTCCATGAGCTCGCCACCAACGCCGTGAAGTACGGCTCCCTCTCGACGCCGGAGGGAACGGTGGAGCTGCGGTGGTCCGTGGCGCCGGACGGCGAGGCGGGCGAGATGCTCGACCTCGTCTGGCGCGAGCGGGGCGGACCGCCGCCGACCGAGGGCGGCGGCGAAGGGTTCGGCACCAAGCTCCTGACGCTCGCGATCCCCCATTCGCTGGGCGGGACCGTGTCGCACGAGCTGAACGCCGACGGCCTCGTCTACCGCCTCTCGATGCCCCTGAAGCGAACGGGCGGGGCCCCGAGCGACACGGCAGGCGACGCGCCGATCCTCGCCGCCGAGTAGGCGGCCGGCGGCCGGGCTGGCCGGCAGGGGCCGGCTGCAGCGCTGATTGCACGAGGCCGTCCGCTCGTGGCATTGCGGTACCGTGGCACCCGCGGCGTCGGATGGCGCCCCGGGGCCTGTCGCAACTGGAGCAATCGATGGGCGGATTTCCCTTGAACCGGCGGCAGGTCGTCGCCGGTGCGGCTTCGATGGCAGCGCTGGCAGCGGCGTCGCGCGCCCTGGCGGTCGCCCCCGCTGGCGTCCTCGGCGACCCCGAGCCGTTCTCGTTCGACGCCCTCATCGCGGAGGCGCAGCGGCTCGCGAGCGAGCCCTACATCGCTCCGTCCACCGCCGATCCCGCAATCCTCGACAGGCTCGACTACGATGCGGTGTGGGCGATCTCCTTCCGCAACGGCGCCTCGCTCGAGGTCGGCGGGCTGCCGCTCCAGTTCTTTCACGTCGGCAAGTACGCCCGTGAAGGCGTGCGCATGCACCTCCTCGAGAACGGGATGAGCCGCGACATCCACTACAGCCGCGACTTCTTCTCGATGCCGGACGACAGCCCGGCGCGCGAGCTGACCGGCGACCCCGGCTTCGCCGGCTTCCGCATCATGCGGCCGGACATGCGGCCGGACTGGATCTCCTTCCTCGGCGCGTCCTACTTCCGCTGCGACGGACCGGAGATGCAGTACGGCCTCTCCGCCCGCGGCCTCGCGGTCAACACGGGCCTTGCGATGCCGGAGGAGTTTCCTCGCTTCTCCAACTTCTGGATCGGCGACGGCGAGCGTGAGGACGAGGATGCGGTGGTCTACGCCCTCCTCCAGTCGCCGAGCGTGACGGGGGCCTACCGGTTCGGCGTTGGCCGCGGGATCGATCCGGCCGCCGCGGCGGCGAACCCGGCCGACCTCGGCAACGGGCAGCACCAGAATGTCGAGTGCCGGCTGTTCTTCCGCGCGGCTGTGAAGCGGGTCGGCATCGCGCCCCTCACCTCCATGTTCTGGTACTCGGAGACGAACCGCCCCGTCGGCGCCGACTGGCGGCCGGAAATCCACGATTCGGACGGCCTCGCGCTCCACATGTCGACCGGCGAGCGACTGTGGCGGCCGCTCCGCAACCCGCGCGGCGTGACGGCGACGAGCTTCTTCGACGCCAACGTGCGCGGCTTCGGCCTCGTGCAGCGCGACCGGGCGTTCGAGCACTACCAGGACGACGGCGTCTTCTATAACCGCCGGCCCAGCGTCTGGGTGACGCCGGAGGGCGACTGGGGCGAGGGCGCGGTCCAGCTCATCGAGATCCCGACCGGCGACGAGACGTTCGACAACATCGTCGCCTACTGGACGCCGGCGGTGCAGCCCGTCGCCGGCACGGCGCTCGGCTACAACTACCGGCTCGAGTGGCGGGCGCGCGACCCGGAGCCGGAGGTGGCGCACACGGTGAACACCTTCCGCGGCCAGGGCGGCGTGCCGGGGCAGCCGATCCCGCCGGGCCTGCAGAAGTACGTCATCGACTTCGCGGGCGGCGTCCTCGCCGGTGTCGAGCGGCGCGAGGGCGCGGTGGAGGTCTCGATCGACGCGCGGCCGGGCCGGGTGATCCGCCCCGCGGTTCGCCCTGTGGTGGGCACCGACCGCTGGCGCGTGTCGTTCGACCTCGAGGGGGCGAGCGTCCAGCCGGTGGAGCTGCGCGTCTTCATCCACAAGGACGGCGTGCCGCTCACCGAGACATGGACGCTCCTCGCCGAGGCGTGAGCCGTCAGCGGACGAGAACGGTCGCGTTCTCGCCCGACACCGCGATGACGCGGGCCGGCGCCACCGCCGGAAGGCAGGCGTCGGAGACGTAGGGCCAGCTCTCGTCGGCGCAGGTGGCCGACGGCAGCCGGTCGCCCTTGGCACCGGCAATCACCGGAAGCTCGCCGCGCGGCGCTGCCGAGGCGAGCGCGAGGGGCACCGCGACGGCGGCGACCGCCGCGGCACCGATCAGGGAGGCGAAGGGAAGGAGGCGCATCGGGGTCTCCTCACGCCTGCCAGAACGGCTTCGCGCACTCGCACTCGGCCTCGAAGCGGGTGAGGCCGATGTCGCGCAGCCCGTGCGCGTCCAGCCGCGCGAGGTCGCCCCGGCTCGCCGAGCGGCGGTGCCAGAGGCTGAGCGTGCGGAGGAAGCCGGTCTTCCGCGTCTTGCGCGGCGCGGGCAGGAAGAACAGGGCGTCGGTGATGTGGCTCATGGCGGGTCTCGTCGTCTGGAAGGAGCGTCGCTCCTCTGATGGCCGCGCTTATCGCTCCGATCTGCTTCAGGACGACATCGCCGGATGGGCAGAGTGTTTCAGCTGTGTTTCGATTGCCGCGATGTTCGGGCAGATTGGCGCCGGACGGAGGGCACCGATGACCGCCGAAGCGCGCCACAACGTGGTCGTCGTCGACGACGAGCCGGAGATCCGGGCGATGCTTGCCGACTATCTCGGCACGCACGGATTCGAGGTGGCACCCTGCTCCGGCGGTGCGGCGCTCGACGAGACGCTCGCCCGGCTGAAGCCCGACATCGTCGTCCTCGACGTCACCATGCCCGGCGAGGACGGCTTCTCCATCGCGAAGCGCCTCCGCGCCGCGAGCGACGTGCCGATCCTGATGCTGACGGCGGCGGACGACGTGGTCGACCGTGTGGTTGGGCTCGAGGTCGGGGCGGACGACTACCTCACCAAGCCGTTCGACCTCCGCGAGCTGCGCGCCCGAATCCGCGCGCTTCTGCGCCGCTCGCGTATGGGTGTGGCGTCGGCCGAGCCCGAGGAGCAGAAGGGCCGGCTGGTCCCATTCGGCCGCGTCTCGCTCGACCTCGACGCGCATTGCCTCGTCGCGCCCGACGGGACGGCGGAAGCGCTGACGGCGATGGAGTTCGACCTCCTCGCCGTGTTCGCGCGCCATCCGAACCGCGTCCTCTCCCGCAACGTCCTCCTCGACCTTGCACACAACCGCGAGGAGGAGCCATTCGACCGGTCGGTCGACATCCGCGTCGCGCGGCTGCGCAAGAAGGTGGAGACGGACCCCGCCAAGCCCGAGGTGCTGAAGACGGTGCGTGGCGCCGGCTACATGTACGTGCCCCCGAAAGGCTGACGGCAGACTGAAACGTCTGAAACACGGACGGCGCCCCGGCGGCGTCCGACTGAAACGTTGGCGGGAGAGGGTCCGGCCCTTCCTCAAGACGGATCCCGTGCCATGAGCCCAGAGACCATCAGAACCGTGCGCGCCAGCTTCGCCGCCGCCGTGCCGGCCGCCGCCGACCTGACGCAGCGCTTCTACGCGCGCCTCTTCACCATCGACCCGACCCTCCGCGGCCTGTTCCCCTCCGACCTCACGGAGCAGCGCAGGAAGCTTGCCGGCGCGCTCGCCTTCATGGTGGCGTCGCTCGACCGGCCGGACGAGCTCGTCCCCGCGCTGCAGCGGCTCGGCCGCTCCCACGCCGGCTACGGCGTTGCGGACCGGCACTACGACACCGTCGCGGCGGCGCTGCTCGGCGCTCTCGGCGACCTCCTTGGCGAGGCCTTCACCGCCGAGACGCGGGCGGCGTGGATCGACGTGTACACGGCGGCCGCCTCGGTGATGAAGGACGCCGCCCAGGTGCCGGTCCCGTCGCACAGTCTTTCGGCGGCTGCGGTGGCACGATAATCTGGGAGCTGCGGCGCAGGTGGCGCCGCTCCCGAGAATGACCAGACCGTGCCGGACACGCCCCCGCCTCAGCCGCCGTCGCTGCCCGAACTCGTCCTGTCCGTCGACACGCTCCTGAAGTCGGCCGAGCCGCTCGCCGCCCTCAACGAACTCCTCGCGCTGGTGGGCGAGGCGTTCGGCGCGCACCGCGTGCTCCTCTTCCGCGTGCACGACGTGCCGACCGTCGGGCTCGGCCAGACCTGCGTCGCCGACTGGGCGGCGGGGATCTGGGCGGAGCGGCCGGCGCCGATCCGCGTCTCCGCCGAACCGGTGGGCGACGCCGACGCAACGCTCGCCGAATGGACGCGGCGGCGGCGGCGGGGCGAGCTGATCACCGCCCACCGCCGCGAGCTGACCGGCCTTCTGCGCGACGAGTACGAGCGGCAGGGCATCCTGTCGGTGCTCTCGGTGCCGATCTTCTCGCGCGGCGCATTCTGGGGTCACCTCGGCATCAACGATTGTCGGCGCGAGCGGACCTGGACCGACGCCGAGAAGGCGACGATCGCGCTCGTCGGCCGCCTGCTCGGCCGCGCCCTCGGCCGCGCGGCGGAGGCGGAGGGCCTGTCGGAAGCGATGCGCGCGGCGATGGTGGCGGCCGCGCCGGACGCCATCATCGTGATCGACGAGGACGGCTACGCGCTGGAGTTCAACCCCGCGGCGGAGCTGATGTTCGGGGTGGCGAGGGAGGCGATGGTGGGGACGCCGATCGCCGACACGATCACGCCAACGCACCTCCGCGCGGCACACCAGGACGGCTTCAAGGCCTACATCACCGGCGGCCGGCCGAAGATCCTCGGCCGCCGCGTCACCACGGAGGGGCTGAGCGCGGACGGGACGGTGTTCCCGATCGAGCTCACCGTCACGGAGGTGAAAGCGGAGGGCCGGCGCCTGTTCGCCGCCCACGTCCGCGACCTGACGCAGCTGCGCGCCGCCGAGCGGGAAGTCGCCCGCCAGCGCGAGGCGCTCTACCAGTCGGAGAAGCTCAACGCGCTCGGCTCGCTCCTCGCCGGGGTCGCGCACGAGATGAACAACCCGCTCTCGGTGGTCGTCGGCCGGGCGATGATGCTGGAGGAGGCGGCGACGGACCCCGCGACGGCCGACCAGGTGCGCCGGCTGCGCGAGGCGGCCGAGCGCTGCGCCCGCATCTCGCGCACCTTCCTCGCGATCGCGCGGCACGCGCCGGGGAAGGTGGCCCCTGTGCCCGTCGAGCGGCCCGTGCGCGCCGCGCTGGAGCTCAACGCCTACGCCTTCCGGGCGACGGGGATCTCGGTCGAGCTCACCGTGCCGGCCCCCTCGCCGTGCGCGATGGGGGACGAGGACCAGCTCGTGCAGGTGCTCTCCAACATCCTCGTCAACGCCGAGCACGCGCTGCGCGGCGCGCCGGCCCCGCGGCGGATCACGGTGGCTGTCCGCGCGGCGGGAGAGGCGGTCAGGATCGTGGTGGAGGACAGCGGGCCCGGGATCGCGGCCGAGGCGGCAGGCCGCGTCTTCGAGCCCTTCTTCACCACCAAGCCGGTGGGGACCGGGACCGGCATCGGCCTTTCCGTCTCGCGCGGCATGGTGACGGCGATGGGCGGCTCGATCGATCTCGACCCGCGGCCCGGCGAGGGCGCGCGCTTCACGATCACCCTCCCCGCCGCCGAGACACCGGGCTGCACCACGTCCGTGGCGCCGATGCCGCGCGTACCGCGGGGCCGCCGTGTGCTGGTGGTGGACGACGAGGCCGAGGTGCGCGCGCTCCTCGCCGACCTCCTCGCGGCGGACGGCTGCATCGTCGACACGGCGGCGGACGGTGCGGCGGGGCTGCGACGGATCCAGGAGGTCGACGACTACGCCGCCGTTCTCGCCGACGCGCGAATGCCGGAGCTCGATGGGTGGACGCTGTTCGCCGAGGCCGTAAAGATCCGCCCGGGGTTGAGCGGCCGCTTCGCCATCGTGACCGGCGACACCATGGCGGGGGTCGCATCGCCGCCGGAGGGCTGCATCACGATCGGCAAGCCGTTCGAGCCGAGGCAGATCCGGGAGTTCCTCGCGGGCCTCTGAGCCGCCCCCTCGGCCCGCTCGCGTCCGGTCAGCCCTTGCGCTTCTTCGCCCGCCCGGGGAAGGCGAGGTCGGCGTGACCGCAGCAGTAGGTCTCGCCGGGGCCGGTGCGGGCGCCACAGAACTTGAAGTCGCCGTCGCCGGGGTCGCCGAGCGGCCAGCGACACTGCTGCGGCCCGAGTTCGAGGAACGTCACCCCGCGGGTGAACGGCAGCACGTCGGCCACCGTCTGCGCCTGCGGCTGTGGCTGCGGCAGGAAGGCCGGCAGCGGCCGCTCGACGACGCGCACCACGGCGGCGGCTGCAGCCATCACCCGAGCCTGGGGCGCCGGGCGAGCCATCGCCGTGGGCCGGCGCGGCGCTTGGGCCCGCGGCGGCGCCTTCACCCGGCCCGACAGGCCGAGCCGGTGGATCTTGCCGATCACGGCGTTGCGCGACACCCCGCCGAGGGCCGTCGCGATCTGCGAGGCCGACAGGCCGTCGGCCCACAGCTTGCGGAGGGTCTCGATGCGGTCGTCGGTCCAGCTCATCGGGCAACTCTCCTGTCGACCGCCCTTCCACAGGGAATCCACAGCCGAACGCCCGCAGGGGGCGCCGTAAAGTGCGGCGGCTGTGGAGTTCGCGAGGTCGGCGGCTGCCGTGCCTTGATGAGAAGAATCGTAGAGTATTCGCCGAATCACCGTCCAGAGTCGCCGACTCGCGATGGACTCGCCGGTTGCTTTTTCCCCAACCATCTCTATTCCGGGATTTCCGCGTCCCGTTTTCCACCGCGAGAGAGGAGAGGCGCTCCGCCGGGGCGCCCGTGGCCATGGCATCCAACGCTCTGTTCCCGACCTACAACCGCGCCGACGTGTCGTTCGCGACCGGCGAAGGCGCCTGGATGAACGGGTCCGACGGGCGACGTTATCTCGACATGGGCGCCGGCATCGCGGTGTCCTCGCTCGGCCACGGCCACCCGCACCTCGTCGAGGCGCTGCAGACGGCGGCGGCCGGCGTCTGGCACACCTCCAACCTCTTCCGCATCCCCGAGGCGGAGCGGCTCGCCGAGCGGCTCGTGGCGGCGACGTTCGCGGACCGGGTGTTCTTCTGCAACTCGGGCGCCGAGGCGAACGAGGCGGCGCTCAAGACCGCGCGGCGCTTCCACTGGGTCAACGGCCGGCCGGAGCGCACCCGCTTCGTGACGATGGCCGGCGCCTTCCACGGTCGCACGCTCGCCACCATCGCCGCCGGCGGATCGCCGAAGTACATGGAAGGCTTCGGAGAGCCGCTCTCCGGCTTCGACCAGGTGGCGTGGGGCGACGTCGACGCCGCGAAGAAGGCCGTCGGTCCCGAAACGGCGGCAATCTTCGTGGAGCCGCTGCAGGGCGAGGGCGGCGTGCGCGAGATGGACCGGTCGGCTCTGCGCGCCCTCCGCCAGATCGCCGACGAGAACGGCATCCTGCTCGTCTTCGACGAGGTGCAGACCGGGCTCGGCCGGCTCGGCACGCTCTACGCCTACCAGACAATGGGCGTGACGCCCGACATCCTCACCACCGCCAAAGGCCTCGGCGGCGGGTTCCCGATCGGCGCCTGTCTCGCGACGGAGGAGGCCGCGATCGGCATGCAGCCCGGCACCCACGGCACCACCTTCGGCGGCAATCCGCTCGCGGCCGCCGTCGGCAACGCCGTGCTCGACGTGGTGCTGGCGCCCGGCTTCCTCGACGAGGTGAAGCGCAAGGGCCTCCTCGCCAAGCAGCTGCTCGCCGGCCTCGTCGACGCGCATCCGCGGGTGTTTGAGCTCGTGCGCGGCGAGGGGCTGATGCTCGGCATCAAGTGCCGCGCGCCGTTCGGCGAGGTGGTGACGGCCGCACGCGACGCCGGGGTGATCGTGATCGGCGCGGGCGACAACACGGTTCGCCTCCTCCCGCCGCTCGTCATCACCGACGAGGACCTGCGCGAAGGGGTCCACCGCCTCGACCAGGCGGCCGCCGCGCTCGAGCACAGACACGAAGAACGCCAACCCGCATGACGCCGCGGCACTTCCTGGACCTCGCCTCCCAGACACCCGAGACGCTCCGCCTCCTCCTCGACGAAGCCCGTCGGCTGAAGGCGGGCGGCGTCCGCCCGCGCCCGCGGTCCGACGCGCTCGCCGGCCGCACGCTCGCGATGCTGTTCGAGAAGCCCTCCACGCGGACGCGCTTCTCGTTCGACCTCGCGATGCGCGAGCTCGGCGGCGAGACGATCGTCGCCTCCGGCGCGGAGATGCAGCTCGGCCGCGGCGAGACGATGGCGGACACCGCGCAGGTGCTGTCCCGCTACGTCGACGCCGTGATGGTGCGGATGCTGTCGCACGAGGGCCTCGTCGATTTCGCAACTCACGCGACGGTGCCGGTCGTGAACGGCCTCACCCGCCGCTCGCACCCGTGCCAGATCGTTGCCGACCTCCTGACGGTGGAGGAGCGGCTCGGGCCGCTCGCCGGCCGGTCGATCGCCTGGGTCGGCGACGGCAACAACGTCGCGGCGACGTTCCTCGAGGCGGCGCGGCACCTCCGGTTCAACCTTCGCATCGCGACGCCGCCCGAGTTCGCGATGGAGGATGGGCGGATCGTCGACGCCTGCGCCAACGGGGCGGACGTCGTCGTCTCGCACGACCCGTTCGCCGCCGTCGCCGGGGCGGACGTGGTGGTGACCGACGCGTGGACCTCGATGGGCGACACCGACGAGGACCGCCGGCGCGCCCTCCTCGCCCCGTTCCAGGTGAACGCGGCGCTGATGGCCCGCGCCGAACCGCACGCGATCTTCCTCCACTGCCTCCCCGCCCACCGCGGCGAGGAGGTGACGGACGAGGTGATGGACGGCCCGCAGTCCGCCGTGTTCGACGAGGCCGAGAACCGCGTGCACGCGCAGAAGGCGATCCTCCTCTGGTGCTTCGGCCTCGTCGGCTGAGCAGAACGGAGGCCGCACGGCGTGCGCCTTTCCGTTGAACCGGCGTCGCTCGCAGGCGTTGATCCGGCATGGACGCCCTTGCGGAAGAATTCCTGCGCGCACCCGAACCGGCCGTGTGGATTGCACTCCTCCGGCTCATCGGCGCGGCGACCCTCTGCTCGCTGATCGGGCTCGAGCGCGGGCTGCGCGACCAGGCGGCCGGGGTGCGGACCAACATGCTCGTCGGCCTCGCCGCGGCGACGTTCGCGATCCTCGCCACATCGCTGATTGCGCGGCACGCGGGCGACAACATCCGGATCGATCCGCTCCGGCTGATCGAGGCGGTGACGGGCGGGGTCGCCTTCCTCGCGGCGGGGCTGATCGTGTTCTCGCGCGGCGAGGTGCGGGGCCTGACGACCGGCGCGACCGTGTGGCTCTCGGCGGCGGTCGGGCTCGCCGTCGGCCTCGGCCAGTGGCTCGTGGCGGTCGTCGCGGCCGGTGCGGCGCTGTTCATCCTCATTGTCGTGCGGCGGCTGGAGCGGCGGATCGGCCTCAAGGAGGACCGCGCGCCCTGACGTGAGCCTGCGGGCGTTGCGGCCTGTCGCCCGGGTGCACACTTTTGGGGAATGCCACAGAATAGTATCCCGACATCGCCGGACCGACCCGGGAGTGCCACCGTGACCGCCACCATCCAGGATCTCAGGACGGACGACCTCGTCCTCCCCTTCTCCGTCGAGGCGCTCGACGTGCGCGGCCGCGTCGCCCGGCTCGGCCCCGCTCTCGACTCCATCCTGCGCCGGCACGACTATCCGCCGGCCGTCTCCCGCCTCCTCGGCGAGGCGGTGATCCTCAACGTCCTCTTCGCGACGGCGCTCAAGATCGACGCGCGCGTGGTGCTGCAGATCCAGTCCGACGGCCCGGTGTCGCTCCTCGTGACCGACTTCACCTCGCCCGACGGGATGCGCGGCTATGCGCGGTTCGACGAGGCCGCCGTCGCCGCCCTGCCGGACGGGGCGACCCTCGGCGACCTCGTCGGCGCGGGGTCGATGGCGCTCACCGTCGACCCGCGAGGCCACATGCGCCGCTACCAGGGGGTCGTCAGCCTCAACGGGACGAGCCTCGAGGAGGTGGCGCACTCCTACTTCACGCAGTCGGAGCAGATCCCGACCATGATCCGCCTCGCCGTCGCCGAGACGCTGGAGCGCCGGCCGGGCGAGGGTCCGCGGCGGTCCTGGCGGGGCGGCGGCGTGTCGGTGCAGTTCCTGCCGGCGGCGGCGGAGCGGATCGTCGTGCGCGACCTCGACCCCGGCGATGCGCCGGACGACGCCGTGCGCGACGAGCGGGACGACGACGACGCGTGGGTGGAGGCGCGCGCCCGCGCCCAGAGCGCGATGGACCACGAGCTCGTTGACCCGGAGATCAGCGCCGAGCGGCTCCTGCTGCGCCTCTTTCACCAGCGCGACGTGCGTGTCTTCGACGCGTTCAGCTTGAGTGCAGGGTGTCACTGCTCAACTCATCGTATCAAGACCATGCTGGAGCAGTTCAGCGACGAGGACCGCGGCGCGATGGTCGAGGACGGCGTCATCAAGGTCACGTGCGAGTTCTGCAACCAGCACTACGAGTTCGAGCCGGACACGCTGGAGGTGGTCGGCGAGGCGCACTGATCGCGGCGCGGAAGGAGACGGCATGACGGTTGCGGCAGCGGCGGGTCTGATGGCGAGCGGCACGGCGCGGGCGGAGGCGGCCGTCCCCGCAGCGTCCGTCCGCATGCCACGCGGCGACCTCCAAGCGCGCGGAGCGGGTGACTGACCCGCCGCGTCCGCCCCGCCCGGAGCCGCCGGTGAGGCCCGACGCCCCGCCGCGCGAGCGCCGCGACGACGGCCCGCTGCACACGGTCGCCGGCCGCGAGCTCGTCGCCGATCCGCAGACGCTGCCGGCGGCCGAGCACGGGACGGAGCTCGCGGTTGACCGCCGTGCGGTGGGCGAGCGGGGCGACTTCCTCGCTGCCGAGCATCATGCGGCTCATCCGGTGCAGCGGGCGCTGCCGGCGCGGCGCGAGGGTCCGCTCCGGCGCGTCGGACGGCTGGCGGCGCAGGCGGTGCTGCCGGCGATCGTCCTCTACGGCGCCTGGCAGCTGACGGCCGGCCTCGTCGGCGGCGGCGCGCCGGCCGGCACGGCGGCGCCGCCGGCGGAGACGGTCTACGCCGTCACCGCGGTCGACGTTGCACCCGGGCTGAACCGTGCCACCTTCCGCGCCTTCGGCGAGGTGGTCGCGGTGGAGAGCGCGGAACTGCGAATCGCCTCCCCCGGCGAGGTTATCGACCTCGCGGACGATCTTGCCGTTGGCGAGCTGGTGGAGGCAGGGACCGCCCTCGTCACCGTCGATCCGTTCGCCTACGAGGGCGCGTTGCGCGAGGCGCGGGCGCAGCTCGCCGAGTCCCGGGCGCGGCTGGAGGAGGCCGGCGCCCGCGTCGGCATGCAGGAGGCGGCGGTGGCGAACGCGGCGGAGCAGCTTCGCGTCGCGAGCCGCGATCTCGAGCGGGCCGAGCAGCTCGCCCGGTCCGGCACCATCACAGAGCAGGCGCTCGACGAACGGCGCCTTCTCGCCTCTGAGCGGACGTCCGCGCTCGACAGCGCCCGCTATGCGCTCGCCGCCGAACGCGCGCGGCAGGCGCAGGAGGCGGCAGCCGTGGACCGGCTCGACTGGGCGGAGGAGCGGGCGGAGCGCGCGCTCGCCGACACCGTGCTCCGCGCGCCGTTCCGCGGGATCGTGCGGGAGGAGAACGTGGCGCTCGGCGGCCTCCTCGCCACCAACGACCTTGCCGTGAGCCTCGTGCGGGCCGACGCGCTCGACGTGCGCTTCACCCTCTCCGACGCCCGCTACGGGCAGCTCATCGCGGACGGCGCGCTGGTCGGCGCGGCTGTCGACGTCACCTGGCGGGTCGGCGACACGCCGCTCGCCTACTCCGCGACCGTCCGCCGGGTCGGCGCGGACATTACCGCCGACACGGGCGGCATCGACGTCTACGCGCGCCTCGACCTGCCGCAGGACCGGGCCACGCCGCGGCCGGGTGCGTTCGTGGAGGTCGCGCTCCCTGGCCCGCCACATCCCGCCTCGTTCCGCGTCCCGGCCTCGGCGCTCTACGGCGGCCGCGGCGGCGCCCACGTGTTCGTCATCGGCGAGGACGGGCGGCTGCACGAACGCGCGGTGGCGGTGCTCGCGACCGACGGGGGCGAGGTCATCCTGTCGGCGCCAATCGCGGCCGGCGAGGAGGTGGTGACGACGCGCCTCGCCGAGGCGGGCGAGGGCGTCCGGGTGCGCCGCGTCGTCCTCGACGCGGCCGCCGCCGAGCCGTCCTGATGGACCCGCGCCCCGCCATCGTCGGCTTCGCTCGGCACCCCAACGCCGGCAACATCGTGATGATCCTGATGCTGGCGCTCGGGATCTTCGGGGCGATCAACCTCACCACGCGCTTCTGGCCGCCGGTCGCGATCGACACGATCGAGGTGACGATCGCCTGGCCCGGCGCCTCCGCCGAGGATGTGAACGACAACATCCTCGAGGCGGTGGAGCCCGCGCTGCGCGTCCTCGACGGGGTGACGCGGATCCGCTCCTACGCCCGCGAGGGATCGGCCTTCGTCTCCGTCGAGTTCGAGGCGGGCACGGACATGACGGAGGCGCTCGGCGACGTGGAGCAGGCGGTGGCGGCGCTCCGCACGTTGCCCGACGATTCCGAGCGCCCGCTGGTCGCTGCCGACACCCTGCGCGATCCTGTCGCGAAGATCGCCGTCTCGGGTCCGTTCTCGGAGGCGGCGCTGCAGGTCCACGCCCGGCGCATCCGCGACGACCTCCTCGCCCGCGGGCTCGACCGGGTGACGCTCGGCGGCGTGCGAGAGCGGGAGATCGTGGTCGACGCGCGCGAGCACGACCTCCTCCGCCTCGGCCTCACGACGGCGGACGTGGCGGAGGCGATCCGCGGCGCGACGCAGGACCGCCCGTCGGGCGTGCTCGACGGCGTGGTCGACCGGCAGATCCGCGTGCTCGCCGCCGAGGAAACGCCGGAGGCGATCGCCGCCATCGTCCTCAAGTCCGCCGCCGGGGCGGACCCGATCACCGTGGGCGACGTCGCGACCGTCCGCACCGGCTTCGCCCGCGGCTCCGTGCAGGGACTGCGGGCCGGCGACCCGGCCATCGAGATCACCGTTGAGCGGGCGCAGCAGGCGGACGCGCTCCGCTCCGACGCGCTGGTGAAGGACTACCTCGCCGAGGTGGGGCCGACCTTGCCGGCGACGCTGACGGTGGAGCTCTACGACGTCCAGACCGAGATGCTGTGGGAGCGGATCGCGATTCTCGTCAGCAGCGGCTGGCAGGGGCTCGCGGTCGTCCTCGTCGTCCTCTTCATCTTCCTCGACGCGCGGATCGCCTTTTGGGTGGCGATGGGGATCCCGGTCGCCTTCGCCGGCACGCTCGCGGTCATGCTCGCGTCGGGGCAGTCGATCAACATGATCTCCCTCTTCGCCCTCATCATGATGCTCGGCGTCATCGTGGACGACGCGATCGTGGTGGGCGAGCATGCCGACACGCTGGCGAAGCGCGGCGTGCCGCGGGATGAGGCGGCGATCCGCGGCGCGACGGAGATGTTCGTCCCCGTGCTCGCCTCGTCCGTCACGACGATGGCCTCGCTGGCGCCGATCTTCCTGATGCGCGGGACGATGGGGCAGATGATGGAGGCGCTGCCGCTGGTCGGGCTCGCGATCATCACAGCATCGATCATCGAGTGCTTCCTTGTCCTTCCGGCGCACCTCGCCCACGCGTGGGGGCGGCCGTCGGGCCTCAGGCTGGGTCGCTTCCTGCGGCTGACGCTGATCGCGGGGCTCGGCGCGGCGGCGATCGGGGTCCTCCTGCGGACCGCGCTCGGCGCCGATCCGGCGGAGCTCACGGCGCTGTTCGACGTTCCCGCCTCGCTGGTTGCCGTCGTCCTCATCCTCGCGGGCCTTGCGCTCGCGAGCCTTGTGGAGCGGCGGATCGCCGGGCGCAGCGCTCGGCCGGCATGGACGCCGCACCAGGCGTTCCGCGCGGCATTCGACCGCCGGTTCGATGGCTTCCGCGACGGGCCGTACACCGCCTTCGTCCGCGCCGCCTACCGCTTCCGGTACACGACGCTGGCGGTCGGGCTCGGGGCCGTGCTCGTGGTCGTCTGGGGGCTCTATCTCGGCAGCGGGCGGGTGCCGTTCGTCTTCTTCACCCAGCCCGAGGCGGAGACCATCACCGCGCGGGTCGAATTTCATCCCGGCACGCCGCGTGAAACGGTCATTTCCGGTGTCGCCGCCGTCGAGGCCGCGCTCGCGGGTGCGGAGCGCGACATTGCGCCGGCGCGAGAGGTCCTCGTGCGCGACGTCTATGCGCTGATCGGCCGTTCCGGCCGCGACCGGGGCGACAACCTCGCCACCATCCAGGTGCAGCTCGCCGCCGCAGAGGAGCGGACGGTGCGTACGCCCGACGTCGTGCGGGCCTGGCGCAACGCTCTGCCGGAGATCCCCGGCGTGCAGCGCGTCGCGATCGAGGAGCGGCGGGGCGGGTTGCCCGGGCGTGACCTCGACCTGAAGCTGAGCGACGCGCCGCCCGCGGCGCTGAAGGCGGCTGCGGCGGATGTGATCGCCATCCTCTCCACATGGGAGGGCGTCTCCGCCGTGGCGGACGACCTGCCCTACGGCAAGCCGGAGCTCGCCCTCAGGCTGACCCCGCGCGGCGAGGCGCTCGGCTTCACGTTGGAGAGCGTCGGCGCGCAGCTCCGCGGTGCATTCGAGGGCGAGGTCGCTCGCCGCCTCGCCGTCGGCGACGAGGAGATCCCGATCCGCGTCCGCCAGCGGCGCGGCAACGAGGCCGTGGCGCTCGACGAACTGTTCTTGCGGTCGCCGCGAGGGCCGTTCGTCCCCCTCGCCGAGGTGGTGGAGGTGGAGGAGCGCAACACGTTCTCCGCCATCATCCGCCGCGACGGTGCGGTGTCGATCGGCGTCACCGCCGACGTCGACGCCGGCGTCACAACGCCGGAAGTCGTGACGGAGCGGATCCGCCAGGAGCTGCTGCCCCTCGTCGAGGCGAGCCACGGCGTGCGCGGCGAGTTCTCCGGCCGCGACGAGGACCGCCGCCGCTCGTTCGAGGACCTCAGGCAGGGCACCTATCTCGCGCTCTGCGTCATCTACCTCGTCCTCGCCCTGGTGTTCGGCTCATACTGGCGGCCGGTCGTCATCATGCTGATCATCCCGTTCGGCGCGGTCGGTGCGATCCTCGGCCACCACGTCCTCGGGATGGCGCTCACCATCGTGTCGTTCGTCGGTCTCCTGGGGCTTGCGGGCATCCTCGTGAACGACTCGATCATCCTCGTGGAGCGCTTTGACCAGCGGCTCGCGCGGGGCGAGAGCGTCTCCGAGGCCGCCGTCGGGGCGAGCGCGGACCGGCTGCGCGCCGTCCTCCTCACCTCGCTGACGACGATGGGCGGCCTCGGCCCGCTCCTGTTCGAGACGAGCATCTCCGCCGCGTTCCTGCAGCCGATGGCGGTCACCATCGTGTTCGGGCTCGGCCTCGCCACGCTGGTGGTGCTGGTGCTGGTGCCGGCGCTTCTCGGCATCGCCTTCGACATCGGCCGCCTCGTCCGGCTCGGCCTCGGCGGCGCACCGGCGCGGGCCTGAACGCCCCCAGCCGCGCCAGCCCGCGACAAGCCTAGGATCAAGTTCTTACATTCGGCGCCTTGTCACCTCCCGGCGAGGTTCCCAACTAAGCCGCAGTGCGGAGCCGGGCCCCTCTGGCGAGAGCGGCCTGCTCTCTCGCGATGTCGGCTCCGCCATCATCAGCGCCAGCAGGCCAGCGTCGTCCGATGGAATTCTTAACTGCCGACGTCCTCGGCAAGCCACTCTGGATGTGGCTTGGTTTCCTTGCGCTGGTGACGGCGCTTCTCGCCTTCGACCTTGGCGTCCTTCACCGAAAGAGCCACGAGATCGGCGTCAAGGAGTCGCTCCTCCTCTCCGCCTTCTACATCGGCGTCGGCCTTCTCTACTCCATCGTCGTCTGGCAGGTCGTGGACGCCACGGCGGCAACCCAGTACCTCACCGGGTTCGTGGTCGAGAAGAGCCTCGCGATGGACAACATCTTCGTCATCGCGACCATTTTCGCCTACTTCAGCATCCCGCGCGCCTACCAGCACCGTGTGCTCGTCTACGGCATCATCGGGGTGATCGTGCTCAGGGCGATCATGATCGGCCTCGGCGCGACCATCGTCTCCGAGTTCGAGTGGGTGCTCTACATCTTCGCCGCCTTCCTGGTCTTCACCGGCGTCAAGATGCTGTTCGCCAAGGACGAGGGCTATGATGTCGCGAACAACCCGGTCCTGAAGTTCCTCTCCCGGCGGATGCGGGTGACGAACGAGTTGCACGGCGAGCGCTTCTTCGTGCGCAAGCCGGACGCGACGGGCAAGGTGGCCCTGTTCGCGACGCCGCTCTTCCTCGCCCTCGTGGTGGTCGAGTTCGCTGACGTGATCTTCGCGGTCGACTCGATCCCGGCGATCTTCGCGATCACGACCGACCCCTATGTCGTCTACACGTCAAATATCTTTGCCATTCTGGGGCTTCGAGCGCTCTATTTCGCCCTGGCCGCCATGATCCACCGCTTCGCCTACCTGCAGACCGCCCTCGCCCTCGTCCTCGTGTTCATCGGCGGCAAGGTGTTCGCGGCCGGCCTCCTCGGCATGGAGAAGATCCCGCCGGAAGTCTCGCTCGGCGTGACGGTGACGATCCTCGTCGGCGGCGTGGTGTTCTCCCTGTGGAAGACCCGCAACGAGGCGGACACCGAGCCGACCCTCGTCGAGGCGGCCTCCCATGGCGGCACCCGGCGGACGGACGCGGCCTGAGCCGGTCGGCATCGGCGGCGTCGGGGGCATCCGGGCGTGATCCACACCCACTTCGGGCCGGCGAAACCAGCCGGTGACGGTGGGCCGCACACGGCCGAGGCGGTCTGGATCGACCTCCTCGCCCCGACACCGGACGAGGAGCGCGAGATGGAGGCGCTCCTCGGCATAGACCTGCCGACCCGCGAGGACCTCCAGTCGATCGAGCCCTCGAGCCGCCTCTACGAGGAGGACGGCGCGCTGTTCATGACGGCGAACGTCGTCTGCAAGACGGAGGGCCACAGGGCGGAGACGACGGAGGTCGCCTTCGTACTGGTGAAGGAGAAGCTCGTCACCATCCGCTACGGCGAGCCGAAGGCGTTCACCTTGTTCGCCTCGAAGGCGGAGCGCCACCCCGACGTCTGCCGCACGGGAATGTCCACACTCGTCAACCTCCTTGAGGCGATCGTCGACCGGACGGCCGAGATCCTCGAGAAGACGGACGACGAGGTCGACGCGGTGCCCGACGCCGTGTTCTCCCGCGCCGACAACAAGCGCCGCACCACGGCCGAGCTGGAGCAGGCGCTGGCGAAGATCAGCGTCCTGCAGCGGCGGACGGCGAAGGTGCGCGAGAGCCTCGTCTCGCTGGGACGCGCCATCGGCTTCCTGCTCGCTGCCGGCGACGTCGGCGTCGATGCCGAGCTCCGCGCCCGTGCGAAGTCCGTCTCCCGCGACATCGCGTCGCTTTCCGACCACTCGAGCTACATCTCGTCGAACATCGCCTTCCTGCTCGACGCCACGCTGGGCCTCATCAACATCGAGCAGAACGCGATCATAAAGTTCTTCTCGATCGTCGCAGTGGTGCTGCTGCCGCCCACTCTCGTCGGGACGATCTATGGTATGAACTTCGAGTTCATGCCGGAGCTGCACTGGGCGCTCGGCTATCCCTTCGCGCTCGGGCTGATGGTCGTATCCGGCGTCGTTCCCTACGTGTGGTTCAGAAGGCTCGGCTGGCTGTGAACGAAGCCGCCGTACCAAAGCCCCTGCGCCTGTCCGAGCTCCTGTCGGAGCTCGCCGACCGGGCGGGCGAGCGCATCTCGCTCGGCGCGCTGGCGGACGCGATCGGCGACCGCAGCTTTGCGGCGCTGATGATCATCTTCGCCGCGCCCAACCTCATCCCGATGCCGCCCGGCGCGTCCACCGTCTTCGGCCTCCCGCTGCTCCTCGTCGCGGTGCAGCTTCTCATCGGCCGGCCGCGGGTGTGGCTGCCGGAGCTGATGAGCCGCCGATCCATCGACAAGGCGACCTTCACGCTGATCGCGCACCGCCTCGCGCCGATCCTGCGCCGCTTCGAGACGGTGGCGCGGCCGCGCTTCTGGCCGCCGATGGCGACCGACCGCCTGGTCGGCTTCGTCGTGTTCGTCCTCGCCGTCGTTCTGATCCTGCCCATTCCGCTCGGCAACTGGCTGCCGGCGCTGGCTGTGATTCTGATCTCGCTCGGCCTTGCCGAGAAGGATGGGCTGTGGATCGTCGGCGGCGCGCTGACCGGGGTTGCCTCGCTCGCGGTGGTCGCGGTCGTGATCGGGTCGATCGGCTACGCGCTGCAGTGGCTCATCGGGTGAGCGAAGCGGCGACGGCAGGCGCCCGCGCGCACGGCGGCGGCACGGCCGCGCTGACGCTGGGCGCTATCGGGATCGTCTACGGCGACATCGGGACGAGCCCGCTCTATGCCCTGCGCGAGTCGCTGCGCACAGCTGCCGGAGACGGCATCACCCGCGGCGAGGTTCTGGGCGTCGTCTCGCTCCTCCTCTGGGCACTGATCCTCATCGTCACGCTGAAATATGTGATCGTGCTGCTGCGGGCCGACAACGACGGCGAGGGCGGCGTCCTCTCGCTGATGGCGCTGGCGCAGGCGGCTAGCGGGCGGCGCACTGTGGCGGTCTTCGTCCTCGGCGTCGCGGGCGCGGCGCTGTTCTTCGGCGATGCGCTGATCACGCCCGCGATCTCGGTCCTCTCCGCCGTGGAGGGGCTCGAGCTCGTCACGCCGGCCGTCGAGCCGTACGTGCTGCCGATCGCGATCGGACTCCTCGTCGCCCTCTTCGCGGTGCAACGGCACGGGACAGGCGCCGTCGCCGCCTTCTTCGGCCCGATCACGGCGATCTGGTTCGTCACCATGGGGATGACGGGGCTGATCCACGTCGCCGACGACCCGAGCGTGCTCGCCGCGTTCAACCCGGCTTACGGGATCGCCTTCCTGACGGAGCACGGCTTCGTCGGAGTCCTCGTCCTCGGCGCGGTGTTTCTCGCCGTCACCGGCGCGGAGGCCCTTTATGCCGACCTCGGCCATTTCGGCCGCAAGCCGATCCGCATCGCCTGGTTCGTGCTCGTCTTCCCCGCGCTGGCGCTCAACTATCTCGGCCAGGGGGCGCTGGTGCTCGCCGACCCGGAGGCGCTGCGCAACCCGTTCTTCCTGCTCGTCCCCGCCTGGGCGCTGCCGCCGCTGGTGGTGCTCGCCACCCTCGCGACGCTGATCGCGAGCCAGGCCGTCATCACCGGCGCCTACTCGCTGACGCGGCAGGCAATCCAGCTCGGACTCCTGCCGCGTCTCGACATCCGCCACACGTCCGAGCGGCTGACCGGGCAGATCTACATGCCGCTCGTGAACACGCTCCTCCTCGTCGGGGTCGTGGCGCTGGTGCTGCTGTTCGGGAGCTCCAGCTCACTCGCGGCGGCCTACGGCATCGCGGTCTCGGGCACGATGCTCGTGACCACCGCGCTCGCCGCCATCGTGCTCAGGGCGCGGCGGCGATGGCCGGTGCCGCTGGTGGTCGCCGCGATCGCGCCGCTCGCCATCATCGAGTGCGGCTTCCTGATCGCAAACGGGCTCAAGTTCGGCGACGGCGGCTACGTGCCGATCCTGGTCGCCGCGGCTGTCGGGGTGGTGATGGTCACCTGGTCGACCGGAACGCGCTTCATCATGGAGAGCGTGCGCCGCAGCACCGTACCGCTCGGCGAGTTCGTGCGCACAATCGAGGCGAAGTCGTCCTGCGCCACCGTTCCGGGCACCGCGGTGTTCCTCACGAGCGACCCGGCCGCGACCCCGCCGGCGCTCCTGCACAACCTCAAGCACAATCACGTCCTGCACGGACGCGTGCTGATCGTCACTGTGCGGACGATCGACGTGCCGCGGATCGTCGACGGCGAGCGGGTTCGGATCGTGCCGGTGAGCGAGCGCTTCACGCGGGTCGAGCTGTCGTTCGGCTATATGGAGACGCCGGACGTGCGCCTCGGCCTCAGGATCGCCGCCAACCTCGGCCTGCCCTACGACGAGGCGCGGACGACCTTCTTCCTGTCGCGCCGCAAGCTCGTGGCCGACGGCACGCTCGGCATGCCGCTGTGGCAGGACCGGCTCTTCATGGGCCTCGCCGGGATGGCCGCGGATCCGAGCGAATACTACAACCTGCCGCGCGAGCGCGTGGTGGAGCTCGGCACGCAGATGGCAATCTGAGCGGCGCCGCCGTCAGATCCGGGCGCCGTCGAGTTCTTGCATCAGCTTCTCGCGCTGCTCGCGGATCTCGCCGAGGAACGGATGGATCTCGAGCGCACGGTTCATCACCTCGAGCGCCTGCTCCTTCTTCTCCACCTGGACGAGGATCATCGCAAGTCCGGCGAGAGCACCGAAATGGCGTGGCTCGAGCCGCAGCGTCGTTTCGATGTCGACAAGGGAGCGGCCGTAGTCGCCGCTCAGAAAGTGCACGGTGGCGCGGCGGTTCCAGCCCTCCGCGAAGTCCGGCTTCAGGCGGACGACACCGTCGAGGTAATCGAGCGCGAGGGCGTAGCTCTTCGCCTGCATCGCCACGAAGGCGCGGTTCATCAGAAGGTCCACCGTGTCGGAGCCCGATTCCGTCATCCGGCGGACGATGTTGCGGGCGATCCGCTCGGCACGCCGTTCGGTCTCCGCCTCGGCGAGGCGGTCGAACATGGTGTCGAGGCGGGCGCGGCGACGCTCGGCCTCCGTATCCGCCTCGGCGGAGCCGGCGGCGTCGGGGCGGCGGTCGCCCTTGGCGGGTGGTTCGCCGAGGTCGATCGGCGGCTCGGTACCGGGGTTTCCGAAGTCGAGCGGCGGCTCGGTGGAAGGGTCGCCGAAGTCGAACGGGGTGTCCCCGCCGAGCGGCGGCTCGGCCCCGCTCTGGGCGAAGGCGGACGCCGAAGCCGTGGCGGCGAGCAACAACGCGAACAGGATGTGTTTCATGGCGGAGAGGGTAGGCCCCGCCCGCCGTGCCGTCAAAGGACGGCGGGTCGCATCCGCGTGAAGGCGGGCAAGGTGTCCCTGCCTGGCCTCAGCCTCGCAGCGCCCGGTCGAGGGGCTGCGGCCTCAGCCCTGCCGCGCCTTGTAGCGCGGGTCCTTCTTGTTGATGATGTAGACCCGGCCCTTGCGGCGCACGAGCTTGTTGTTGCGGTCGCGCTTCATCAGCGACTTCAGCGAATTCGTGATCTTCATGGCTCTCGCCCCCGCCTCCGCCTCGCAGCGTGGCAAGGCCCCAGACAAACGAACGGCGCGGAAGGCCCGCGCCGTGACACCCGCTATTAGGGAGTTCGTCACCCGACTGTCAAGAATGCCGGGCGACGGGGGCTGCGTCAGGCGTGCGCTGCGAGCCGCACCGGTGCGCCGTTCTGGTCCTTCAGCGGCAGCTCGACCTCGACCTCGAGGAGCGAGACGTCCTGGTTGCGGTCCATCTTGACGTTCACCTTGTCGCGCTCGATCGGCATGTGCCGGGCGATGACGGCGAGGATCTCCTCGCGAAGCGTCGCGAGAAGGTCGGAGTTGCCGACCGCCGCCCGCTCGTGGGCGAGGATGATCTGCAACCGCTCGCGGGCGACCGGCGCAGAGGTTTTCTTCTTGAAGAACTCGAACAGGTTCATGCCGCCTTCCTCGCAAAGATCTTTCCGATGAGGCTGCGCTTGTCGCGCGGAATTTCGACCGGGAGGTGCTCGCCCATGAGTCGCCGTGCCGCTGCCTGGTAGGCGCGGGCGGGGGTGGAGGCCGGCGCGCCGAGCGTCACGGGCATGCCGAGGTTGGAGGCCTTCAGCACCTCCTGGCTCTCCGGCACGACGCCGATCAGCGGGATCGACAGGATCTCGAGGACGTCGTCCACCTTCAGCATCTCGCCGCGCTCGGCCCGGATCGGATCGTAACGGGTCAGGAGGAGGTATTTTTCCACCCGCTCGGCGTTCTCCGCCTTGAGCGACTTCGAGTCGAGGAGGCCGATGATCCGGTCCGAGTCGCGAACCGACGACACTTCGGGGTTGGTGACGACGATCGCGACGTCGGCGTGGCGCATCGCGAGCGTCGCGCCGCGCTCGATGCCGGCTGGCGAGTCGCACAGGATGAAGTCGAACTTCTCCTTCAATTCGTTGATGACGCCCGCGACGCCCTCCTCCGTCAGCGCGTCCTTGTCGCGCGTCTGCGAGGCCGGCAGGAGGTGAAGCGTGTCGATCCGCTTGTCGCGGATGAGCGCCTGGTGGAGCTTGGCCTCGCCGTGGATGACGTTGATGAGGTCGAAGACGACGCGTCGCTCCGCCCCCATCACGAGGTCGAGGTTGCGGAGGCCGACATCGAAGTCGACGATGGCGACATTCTTCCCCGTCTGCGCGAGGGCCGCGCCGAGGGCGGCGGTGGACGTCGTCTTGCCGACGCCGCCCTTGCCGGACGTGACAACCAGGACTTTCGCCATCCGTTCATCCTTTTCCATTGAAGGCGGCCATCTTGAGGGCGTCGCCGTCGAGCCAGGCGTGGACCGCGCGGCCGATCACGGCGCGCTCGAGGTCTTCCGCAGTCTTGTAGAGGCCGTTGATCGCGATGAGCTCGGCATGGAGTGCGCTGCAGAAGATCCGCGCGCGCTTGGAGCCGTTGGACCCTGCGATGGCACGGCCGCGAAGGGCGCCGTAGATGTGGATGGAGCCGCCCGCAACCACCTCGGAGCCCGAGGCGACCGGGCCGATCACGATCACGTCGCCGCCGAGGTGGACCACCGACTGGCCAGAGCGGACGGGCTCGTCGACGATCAGCGTCTCGCCGCCCGGACCCGCCAGCGCAATTTCGACGGGCTCCTCCATCGCCTTCTCGACCGCCGCGAGGGCGGCTTCGGCCACGGCGTCGGCCTTCACGACAGCCTCGGCCTTCGGCAGCTCGATCACCGGCTCGACGTCCGGGACAGGCGGCGCCGCCTTCGCCGCCATCGCGGCCTCGAGAAGCTCCGGCGAACGCTCGGCGATCTCGGCGAGCTGCGCCAGCGCCGAGATGTCCTTGCCGCCGGTGAGGATCGGCGGCAGGCCGCGCGCGTCTGCGCCGAGCTCGCCCGGCAGCCGCCCGTCGAGACCCATGATGGTGATGTGCCGGCGGCGAAGCTCGGTCACCATGTGCACGAGGTCCGGCCGGGATGCGGGCATCGCCGAAATGTCGACCACCACCGGCCGCCCCGCGAAGAAGCCGGGGCTCCGCCGCGCGAACGTGTCGAAGTCCTCCAGCCACTCGGCGATCGGTGGCGTCGGCGCCAGCACGAACGCCATGAAGGAGCGGCCGGAGAACCGAATCGTTCGCTGCGGTGGGATGGTCTGTTGCACGAGCGTTAAACCCGGTTCCGTGTCGGCCTGATGGAAGCTGAACAGGGTGAAGGATGGGTTAACGACTGATTCGTTGCACCCCGCGGCAGCGTCGATCCACAGCTGAAGCACCTGACGGGCAAGGGTCGCTCGCCGGGGGATCGGTGCGAGCCGCAGTCCGCGGATGCCGCGAACACCTGTGGCCGAATTGCGGCGACCGGGCGCGCGACGGTTCTGTGACAATGCTTGCGAAGGCGCGCACCCTGTGCTCTGGCTCTCATTAATCAACCAATGCGTCAGGGAGGGGTTCTAATGCCCTTGAAGACCACCGCCGCCGCGCTTGTGAGCGCCGTCGCCCTCACCGCTGCCGTTCCGGCCCTCGCTGAGGACGTGAAGCTCGGCGTCCTCCTCGGCTTCACCGGCCCGCTCGAAAGCCTGTCGCCCGCGATCGCCGCCGGCGCCGAGCTCGCGATGCAGGAGGCCAGCGAATCCGGCAAGTTCATGGACGGCTCCACCGTGACGCCCGTGCGTGCCGACGACACCTGCATCGACGCCGGCGCCGCGACGACCGCCGCCGAGCGTCTCATCACCTCCGACCAGGTGGCCGGCATCGTCGGCGCGATGTGCTCGGGCGTGACCACGGCGACCTTGCAGAACGTCGCGATCCCGAACGGCATCGTCATGATCTCGCCGTCGGCCACGTCGCCGGCGCTCTCCACCGTCGAGGACAACGGCCTCTTCTTCCGCGCCGCCCCGTCCGACGCGCGGCAGGGCGAGGTGATCGCTCAGCTCCTGCAGGAGAAGGGCATCGAGTCGATCGCCCTCACCTTCACCAACAACGACTATGGCAAGGGCCTGTCGGACGCGATCGCGAGCGCCTTCACCGGGCTCGGCGGGACCGTCACGATCAACTCGCCGCACGAGGACGGCAAGGGCGACTACTCGGCCGAGGTCGCGACGCTCGCCGCCGCGGGCGGTGACGTGCTCGTGGTGGCCGGCTACCTCGACCAGGGCGGCCGCGGCATCATCCAGGCCTCGCTCGACTCCGGCGCGTTCGACACGTTCGTGCTGCCGGACGGCATGGTCGGCGACTCGCTTCCGGAAGCTATCGGCTCGGCGCTCGACGGCTCGTGGGGCGTGAAGCCCGGCTCCGACAACGAGGGCGCGCAGACCTTCACGCAGCTGATGGAGGCCGCGGGCCAGACCACCGGCGTCTACGCACCGGAGGCCTACGACGCCGCCGCGCTGATCATCCTCGCGATGCAGAAGACCGGCTCGACGGACCCGAACGTCTACAAGGATGCGATCACCGAGATCGCCAACGCGCCGGGCGAAGAGATCCAGCCGGGCGAGCTCGGCAAGGCGCTCGAGATCCTCGCCGGCGGGGGCGACATCGACTACGTCGGCGCCTCGGCGGTCGAGCTGATCGGCCCGGGCGAGAGCGCGGGCAACTTCGAGGAGATCGTGATCGAGGGCGGGAAGGTCACCACCGTCGGCTACCGCTGAGTCCCGACTTGTCGCTCGACACGCAACCGTCGGTCCGGGCAGACGCCCGGGCCGGCACCTCCCCCGCCGGCGTCGCAATGGTCGAGGTCGACCGCGTCTCCAAGTGGTTTGGCGGCATCCACGCCGTGCGCGAGGTCTCGCTGCGCATAGGCCGCGGCACAATCACCGGGCTGATCGGCCCGAACGGGGCGGGGAAGACCACCCTCTTCAACATCATCGCCGGCCATTACAAGCCGACGTCCGGCACGATCCGCCTCGACGGCGACGACGTGACCGGGCTCGAGCCGCACGCCCTGTTCGGCCGCGGGCTCCTGCGCACCTTCCAGCTCGCGCAGGAGTTCCACTCGCTGTCCGTCCGCGAGAACCTCATGATGGTGCCGCCCGACCAGCCGGGCGAGAGCCTCCTCAACGCCTGGTTCCGCCCCGGCGCGGTCGCCGCCCGGGAGCGTGAGATCCGCGACAAGGCCGACGAGGTGCTCGACTTCCTGACGCTCACCCACCTCGCCGACGAGCGCGCCGCAAACCTCTCCGGCGGCCAGAAGAAGCTCCTCGAGCTCGGCCGCACCATGATGGTGGACGCCAAGATCGTCTTCCTGGACGAGGTCGGCGCCGGCGTGAACCGGACACTCCTCAACACCATCGCCGGCGTCATCGAGCGGCTCCACAGGGAGAAGGGCTACACCTTCTGCCTCATCGAGCACGACATGGATTTCATCGCCCGCCTCTGCGACCCGGTCATCGTGATGGCCGAGGGCGCGGTGCTGGCGGAGGGCACGCCCGGCGCGGTGATGGCGAACGAGCACGTCATCGAGGCCTATCTCGGCACCGGCTCCAAGCACGTACGCCCACAGGCCGCCGCCCAGGCGGCCGCAGCCGCGAAGCCGAGCGCATGAGCTTCCTCAAGGCGGAGGGGATGCGCGGCGGCTACGGCTCGGAGGACATCCTGCAGGGCTGCACCGTGGAGGCCGACAAGGGCGAGATCGCCGTTATCGTCGGCCCGAACGGCGCCGGGAAGTCGACCGCGATGAAGGCCGTGTTCGGGATGCTGTCCCTGCGCGAGGGTCGCATCACCCTCGGCGGCGAGGATCTCACACGGCTGAAGCCACAGGAGCGGGTGCGCGCGGGCATGAGCTTCGTGCCGCAGGTGCGCAACGTGTTCCCGTCGATGACCGTCGAGGAAAACCTCGAGATGGGCGCCTTCATCCGCACCGACGACATCCGCGCCACGATGGACGAGGTCTACACGCTGTTTCCGGTGCTGAAGGAGAAGCGTCGGCAGCCGGCGGGCGAACTCTCGGGCGGGCAGCGCCAGCAGGTCGCCGTCGGCCGCGCGCTGATGACCCGGCCGACGGTGCTGATGCTCGACGAGCCGACGGCGGGCGTCTCGCCCATCGTGATGGACGAGCTCTTCGACCGCATCATCGAGATCGCCCGCACCGGGATCGCCGTCCTTATGGTGGAGCAGAACGCCAAGCAGGCGCTGGAGATCGCGACGCGCGGATACGTGCTCCAGCATGGCAAGAACGCCTGGACCGACAGCGGCGAGGCGCTCCTCGCCAACCCGGAGGTGCGCCGCACCTTCCTCGGCGGCTGACCTCCCATGGAAAACGTTCTCAACGCCTTCGTCCTCCTCGCCAACTTCGCGATCGTGCCCGGCCTCGCCTACGGCTCGCAGCTGGCGCTCGGCGCGCTCGGCGTGACGCTCGTCTTCGCCGTCCTGCGCTTCTCCAACTTCGCGCACGGCGAGACGATGTCGTTCGGCGCGATGCTGACGATCTTCTTCACCTGGGCGCTCACCTCGTGGGGCGTCTCCATCGACCCGCTGCCGACGGCCCTCCTCGCGCTCCCCGTCGGCATCCTCGGCTGCGTCGCCTTCGTGCTCGCCACCGACCGGGTGGTCTACCGCTTCTATCGCGAGAAGAAGTCGGACCAGGTCATCTTCATCATCGTCTCGATCGGCGTGATGTTCGTGATGGCGGGGCTCATCCGCTTCGTGATCGGTGCCGACGACCGGCAGATCACCGACGGCGCCCGCTTCCTCCTCGGCGCCCGCGAGTTCCGCGAGCTGACGGGCCTTCAGGAAGGCCTCGCGATCCGCACGACGCAGGTGATCTCGCTGGTGGCGGCGTTCGTCTGCATGGGGCTCCTCTTCTGGTTCCTCCGCCACACGCGGACCGGCAAGTCGATGCGCGCCTACGCCGACAACGAGGACCTCGCGACGTTGTCGGGCATCGACGCGGGCAAGGTCGTCCTCGTCGCCTGGACGCTGTCGGCCGCGCTCGCCACGATGGCCGGCGTCCTCTACGGGCTCGACAAGAGCTACCGGCCGTTCGTGTTTCAGGAGCTTCTCCTGCCGATCTTCGCGGCGGCGATCGTCGGCGGCTTCGGCAACCCGGTCGGTGCGGTCGTCGGCGGCTACCTGATCGCCTTCGCCGAGGTGTTCGTCACCTACGCGTGGACGCGCTTCCTCGGCTACCTCCTGCCGCCGGAGTGGGTGCCGGACGGGCTCGCCCAGCTGGTCCCTGTCGAATACAAGTTCGCCGTCGCCTTCGTGATCCTCGTCATCACGCTCCTCGTCCGGCCGACGGGCATCTTCGGGCGGAGGTCAGGCTGATGTTCGCGCGCAACGTCCTGCCGTTCCTCGTGTTCTTTGCGCTCATCGTGGTGGTGGGCGTCTACCAGTCCTGGCCGCTCGCCTTCTCGATCCTGAACCTCTGCCTCGTGTCGGCCGTCATGGCGCTCGGCATCAACATGCAATGGGGCTATGCGGGGCTCGTCAACTTCGGCGTCATGGGCTTCACGGCGCTCGGCGGGCTCGCCGTGGTGCTCGTCGCCGCGGCGCCGGTGCCGGAAGCATGGGAGGCCGGCGGCGCGGGCGTGATGCTGGCGCTCCTCACCGTGGTGGTGACTGCCGCCGCCGTGTTCGCGGCGCGTCGACTCCTGTCCGGGGCGATGCGCGGGATCGCGATCGCCGTCGCGGTGATCGCCGGGGCGCTGACTGCGGGGTCCATCATTGGCCCCGCAGTGACGGCAATCGAGGCGGTGAACCCGTCCTTCACCGGCTTCCTCGGCGGCGCCGGTGCGCCGGTGCTCGTCGCCTGGGTCGTCGGCGGGCTGCTCGCGGCGGGTGCGGCGTTCCTGATCGGCAAGATCGCGCTGGGCCTTCGCGCCGACTACCTCGCCATCGCGACGCTCGGCGTGTCGGAGATCATCATCGCCGTCCTCATGAACGAGGACTGGCTGGCGCGCGGCGTCAAGAATGTCGTCGGCCTGCCTCGGCCGGTGCCGTACGAGGTCGACATCCGCGATGCGGAGTACATCCGCTACCTCGCCGACATCTTCGCCGTCGACGCCGTCACCGCGACGACGCTCTTCGTGCGCATCGCCTATTGCGGGCTCTTCGTCCTCGTCCTCGCGATCATCCTCATCCTCGCCGAGCGGGCGCTCCGCTCGCCCTGGGGTCGCAAGATGCGCGCCGTGCGCGACAACGAGGTCGCGGCGAACGCGATGGGGAAGGACGTCCGGCGCCTCCACCTGATGATCTTCGTGATCGGCTCCGGCGTCATCGGCCTTGCCGGCGCGATGCTGACGACGCTCGACGGGCAGTTCACCCCCGGCTCGTATCAGCCACTCCGCTTCACCTTCCTCATCTGGGTGATGGTGATCGTCGGCGGCTCGGGCAACAACTGGGGCGCGACGCTGGGCGCCTTCATCGTGTGGTTCACCTGGGTGGAGGCGGAACCGGTCGGCCGCTGGGTGGTGGAGATCGTCACGACGCCGCTCGGCGAGGGCAACGTGGTGCGCGAGCAGCTGATCGAGAACGCGGCGCAGATGCGCTACGTGGTGATGGGCGTCGTGCTCCTCCTCGTCCTGCGCTTCGCTCCGCGCGGCATCATCCCGGAGACGGACCGGCGCTGAGACGGTCCGATCAGCGGCGGCGGCCGACGACGTAGCGCAGCGCCCGCCCGTCCTCCGTGCGCCCGGCGCCGGCGGAGCCGACATTGCCGCCGTCGACGTAGAACGTGCCGGTCGCCCTCGTCCCGTCCGAACAGGTGAGCGTCCACCGCGCCCGGAGCGCGTTGTCGTCGACGGACACGCCCGCGCAGCGGATGCCGGACGTGCGGATGCCGAAGCGGGAGACTCGTGTCGGCTCGAACACGATGGTGCCCGGAACGTCGCGACCGTAGCCGTCCAGCGTAAAGCGCACGGGGCGCTGCTCGAGGCCGGGCAGGCCCGCGACTTCGGCGTAGGTGAGGGTCTCCGCGCCTTCCGGCAGCGCCACGCAGGCGCCGGCGGCAACGCAGAGGAGAACGGCGGCGGCGCGGGCGAGGGTCGTCATCAGGCGTCTTCTGTGGTCGCCTCAACGGGAAGGGGCAGGTGTCAGCTGTCAACCGGAGTCGGCCGGAGGAGTGGACGGCGCGAGCCGCGCCCGGATACGCGAGACCCTTCGCCGTGCTAGGCTCGCGTGCTAGAGCGCCGGCGCGGCGGGCGGCCGCGTGGAGGGGAGAGGCCGAGGCGGTCGTGGCGGCGTGAGCGCCGGTGTGGAGTGGGGTGGGTGAGCCGATGATCACGCTCGAGAACGTCGGCCTCCGCTACGGCAGCGGCCCCGAGATCCTGCGCGATGTCTCCTTCACGATCCCGGAGCGCTCGTTCCAGTTCCTCACCGGCCCCTCAGGCGCCGGCAAGACGAGCCTCATGCGCCTCCTGTCGCTGGCGCTCCGGCCGACGCGCGGGTTCATGAGCCTCTTCGGGGCCGACGTCGCGGTGCTGACGCGGCGCGAGCTGCCGTCCGTCCGCCGGCGGATCGGCGTCGTCTTCCAGGACTTCCGGCTGCTCGACCACCTGTCGACGTTCGACAACGTGTCGCTGCCGCTCCGCATCCAGGGGCGCGAGGTGGCGAGCTACCGCGCGGACGTGCTCGAGCTCCTTCGCTGGGTCGGGCTCGAGGGCCGGGCGCACGCCTTCCCGCCGGTGCTCTCCGGCGGCGAGAAGCAGCGCGTCGCGATCGCCCGCGCGCTCATCACGCAGCCGGACATTCTCCTCGCCGACGAGCCGACGGGGAACGTCGACCCGCCGATGGCGCGGCGGCTGATCCGCCTCTTTCAGGAGCTCAACCGACTCGGCACCTCCGTGGTGATCGCGACCCACGACATCGGTCTGATGGACCAGGTGGACGCGCGTCGGCTGATCCTGTTCGACGGCCACATCGAGGCCTCGCCCTGATGGAGGGGGAGGCGGGCGACTTCGAGCGGCGCGAGCGGGAGGGGCGGCGCGACCCGGCGGCCGACGGGTCGCGGCGCGAGGACGGGGTCCGGCGCGAGAGCGGCCCGAGCGAAGACGGACAGCGGCGGGAGGGCGCGCAGCGGCGGGAGGCAGGCTCGCGGCCGGCGCCGGCACCGCGGCAGCCCGATCCCGTGCGCCGCGGCGCCGCGCCGGGGCCGGAGCGCGACCCGCCCGCCGGCGGCCTGATTTGGCCTGAGCCCGGCGACAGGGGTGACAGGCCGTTGCCGCCGGAGGGCGCCGGGCGGGACCGTCCCGCGGACGCCGGGCGAAGCGGTGAGCCGAGCGGGGCAGGCGCACGCGACGCGCGCGCCCGCCAACCACGGGCGGGGGACATTCGGGCGAGGGACAGTCGGGCGGGAGACGGTCGGTCCAGCGACGGGCCAGCGGCGGATGCGGTCGCGCCGAGCCGCCGCGGTCCGGTGATTGCGCCGGCCCCGGCGCGTGTGCCGGCAGGCCCGCCGCCACGGTTCGTTCCTGCCACCGAACCTCCGGCACAGCCGACGCAGCCGCCGGTCCGTCGCCGGCCTGAGGTCGACCGGCCGAGTCCGCTTCCCATGCCGACGCGAGGGCCGGCGGCCCGGCTCTCGCCACCTCGACCGCCGGAGCCCGAGCCCGAGCCGGCTCCGCCGCCGGCACCGCCGCGCCGCCGCTTCGTCCGGCCGGAGCGCCCTGAGCCACGGGCTGTGCCGATCGCGCCCGCCCCGCAGGCGGATACGGCGCCGCGCCCCCGACGGCTGCTCGCCGATGATGACGCCGGCACCCGGGACGATGATCGGGAGGAACGCTTCTCGCGCCGCCGCGGTCTCAGCCGCCGCGCGCGCCGCGCCCTCTTCCCGTCGCGCGAGGACGGTGCGGCGGAGCCGGGACCGGAGCGACCGTCGCGCTTCGCGGGCCGCGAGGCCTGGGACGCGGAGCCGGCCGATGCGCCCGCGAAGCCGGACATTGACGCGGCGGAACCGGACGCCGGAGAGGCCGAACCCGCCCGCATCGCGCGCGACCCGTTGCGCCGGCCGGCTGCCACAGGCGGGGCGCCGCGCCAGCGGGCGCGGGCCGAGCCGCCGCCCCGCTCGGCGGAGCCACCCGACCCGCCCCAGCCGGCACCGGGCCACGCCGACGCCACGCCCGACGACGAGCTGCCGGCCCCATCGCTGTTCGCTGCCCGCGACCGCCCCTCCGCACCGGTCGACCACACACCGGACGTCGTGGTGGAGGAAGGTCCGGTGGTCGCGCCCGGCACCGTTGCCGGCCGCGCGCTGACGGTGGTGGTCGCCATCATGACCTTCCTCTCCGTCCTCATCCTCGGCGGCGCGCTTCTCGTGAACCGGGCGGCCGAGGCGTGGAGCGCCGGCGTGCTCGACGAAATCACGGTCGCCGTGATGCCGCTCGACGGCGGCGCCACCGAGCGGCGGCTGACGGAGGTCGCTGACATCCTCGGCGCCACCGCCGGCATCGGCGACGTCAGGATCGGCACGGCAGAGGAGGCGGAGGCGCTGCTCGAGCCCTGGCTCGGGACGGGCGTCGATCTCTCGCTCCTCCCCGTGCCGCGCATCGTGACGGCGCGTGTCGCGGGGGACGTCGACCGCGAGGCGCTCCGGCAGGCCGTCGCCGCCGTGGAGGGCGCCTCACTTGACGACCACACCGGCTGGAGCGAGCGGCTGTCCGGCATGGCCTCGGCCGCGTCGGGGGGCGCGGTGGCGGCGCTCGCCCTCGTCCTCGTCGCGACAGCCCTCTCGATCGTGTTTGCGACGCGTTCCGCGATCGCCACCAACGCGGCCACGGTGGAGGTGCTCCATGCGCTCGGCGCCGAGGACGGCTTCATCGTGCGTGCCTTCCGCCGGCGTTTTCTCGCGATCGGCATCACCGGCGCGCTGGCGGGGTTCGGCGCCGGCGTCGTCCTGTTCGGCGCGCTCGACCTCTGGACCGCGTTCAGCCCCGCGGCGACCTCGCCGCAGGCGCGCGCGCTGTTCGGTGCGCCCTCCATCGGGCTCGCCGGCTACCTCCTCGTCGCGGCGGTGGCGGCGGCAGTCGCCGCCCTCGTCGCCGTCACCGCCACCGTCGCCGTCCGCCACAACCTCTCCCGAATCGCCCGATGAACGACACCGCCGAACGCCTCTCCGCGCCCACCGACGCCAAGGGGCCGCGCCGCCGCGGCGCTGCACACCTCCTCGCCCTCGTCCGCTCCGCCGTCTATTCTGTGGTCGCGTCGGTGTTCTTCGTCTTCATGTCCGTCGCGATGTCGTGGGTGCTCCTCTTCCCGCGCGGGCGGCCGCGCTGGGCGCTCGACAGCTGGGCGGCGGCGGACCTCCTCATTCTGCGCGTCATCGTCGGACAGCGGACGCGCGTCCTCGGGCGCGAGAACATCCCGGCCGGCCCGGCGCTCGTCGCCGCCAAGCACCAGGCGGCGTGGGAGACGATGGCGCTGCTGCCGCTCCTGCCGAGCGGACGCATCATTTTGAAGAAGGAGCTCCTCTCGATCCCGCTCTACGGCGCATTCGCCCGTCACTTCGGGATGATCGCCGTCGACCGCTCGGCCGGCGCCGCGGCGCTGAAGCAGCTCGCGACGGACGCAGAGGCCGTGCTCGCCCAGGGCGCGCAGATCGTGATCTTCCCGGAGGGCACCCGCCGGACCATCGGCGCGCCGCCGGACTACAAGCCGGGCGCAATCTTCCTCTATGACAAGCTCGGCGTGCCGATGGTGCCGGTGGCGCTCAACTCGGGCCTCCTCTGGCCGCGAGGGCGTTTCGTGCGCTACCCGGGGACCGTCACCGTGTCGTTCCTGCCGGCGATCCCGCCGGGGATCGACCGCAAGGTCGCCCAGCGGCGGCTGATCGATGCGATCGAAACGGAGACGGCGCGGCTCGTCGCGAACCCCTAAGGCTCGCGGAGGCGTGCCGCGATCGCCGCGAGGCGGGGGTCCGCGATCCCTTCCGCCGCGAGGTGATCCGCGGTCGACACAACGTAGTCCTCGTTGGCGCCCGACTGCCCGGCAGCGCCGCGCACCGCGGCCAGCGTCTCCTCCAGCGTGAGTTCGCCCGCATACTGCGGGTGACGGCGGTCGACCACATAGGTGAGCGCCGGGAGGACGCGGCCGTCGGCGAGGACCGCCGGCACGGTCCGCTCGAGGTAGACGCTGGTCACCTGCTCGCGGGCGCGCAGGTAGGCGACCACATCGTCGGCATCCGCGGCGGCGACGGTGAACACGACCCCCCGGCATGCGCCGCCGCGGTCAAGCCCGAGCACGAGCCCCGGCCGCTCCCGCGTGCCGCGGTGCACCCAGGAATAGACGCAGAGCCGGCGGTGCCGGCCGCGGACCGTGGCGAGCGCCCGCTCCTTGTATGGGAAGCCGGGCCGCCACATCAGCGAGCCATAACCGAACACGTAGAGCGACATCAGTACGCACCCGGTGCGTTTCCCGCCGCGGAGTGCGCCGCCGGGCGACAGATAGTGCTAAAGGTCGGACACGAAGTCCGCGAACGCCGTCCCTGCCGCGCGATCCGCCGCAACGGCCGCAGCTTGTGAGGGGGGCGAGGGCGTGCGAGGGCAGCGCGCTCGGTGAGCGCAACCCATTGTTCTGTCGGGGGAGACGTATGGCGAGACGGTCCGGGACGCTGCGGTTCAAGCTGCTCTTGGCGTTCGCCCTCCTCCTCGTCGTCGCCTGGTCGGTCCTCTGGTTCGTGGCGGCAACGGTGGTCGATCGTCAGGCCGAGAAGATCGAGATGCTCGCCGCGGCCGACGGAGCCACCATCGACTGCGCGCATCGCAGCGTGAAGGGCTTCCCGTTCCGCATCGAGGTCCGCTGCGGGCCGGGCTCCCGCGTGGCGAACCATGCCGGCGCGGTGACGCTGGACGGGCTCACCGTGGTGGGGCTCGTCTACAACCCGAACCTCGTCATCGCCGAGGTGCAATCGCCGGTCGTCGCCGAGCAGCCCGGGATGCCGGTCGTCCGCGCCGAGTGGACCCTCGCCCACGCGAGCACCCGCCTCGACTTCGGCGACAACGCCGTCGACCGCTTCGATGCAGAGGTGGAGGGCCTCACCCTCTCGGTCGGCAGCGGGCCGCAGGTGAACGCGGATTCGGTCCACCTCAACGTCCGCCGTCACCCGGAGGCGCCGGACACGCTCGATGTCGCCGCCCGCGTCATCGACGCGGTGCCGATCCCGGGCGGCGAGCCGGTGACGCTCACCCTGCGTGGCTCCGTGCCGGATGGCGCCCCGCTTCTCGCCGGCCGGCCGGAGGCGCTCCTCGCGACGCTCGCCCGGACGGGGCTGCCCGTGATCATCGACAGCGCCACCGTGGCGAGCGGCGACATGCATGTCGCCCTCGCCGGCGCGCTGACCCTGAAGCCGAACGGCCGGATCGACGGCGATCTCGAGGTCGCGATGGTCGGCTCGGACAAGGACCTCCCGTACGTGAAGGTGGTCGCGCCGGAGGTGGAGCGCACGATCGCGACGGTGCTCAAGAACGTGCTCGCCTTCGCGCCGGAGACGACGGTGGACGGCATGAAGGCGAAGAAGCTGACGCTCTCCATCCGCGACGGCCGCGTCTCGGCAGGGTTCGTGCCCCTCTTTACGGTGCCGCCGGTTCACATCGCGGGGCTCTGACCGGGACCGCAGTCGCCGGACCGATCGCGCAGGCCGCATCAGGGGCGCGCGGGAGCCACGCCAAGCGCCGCCTCCGCCGCCTCGCCGATCCAGTCCGGCACGCGCTCGCGGGCGATCTGCTCGGCCGGCACCAGCGGCGGGCGGACGACGGCGAAGCGGTCGCCCGAGACAAGCACCTCCGGCACCAGCGCCCGCGTGTTGTAGGTGCCGGCCTGCACCGCCCCATAGGCGCCGGCTGTCATGATTGCGAGGAGGTCGCCGCGCTGCATCGGCGGCATCGGGCGGGAAAGGGCGAAGTAGTCGCCCGTCTCGCACACGGGGCCGACGATGTCGGCCGGCGCGATGTCGCCCGGGCGGGGGCGGACGGGGCGCATCTCGTGGTGCGCGTCGTAGAGCGTCGGGCGGATGAGGTCATTCATGCCCGCGTCGACGATCAGGAACGTCTTCGTCTCGCCTTCCTTGCGGTGGACGACCCGCGTCAGGAGGATCCCGGCGTTGGCCGCGATCATCCGCCCCGGCTCGGCGATGACGCGGCAGCCAAAGCGGTTCGAGTGCCGCGCCACGAGGGCGGCGTACGCCTCCGGCCGCGGCGGCGGGTCGAGCGCGTCCTCGTATGGGACGCCGAGGCCGCCGCCCACGTCGACGTGGGTGATCCTGTGCCCGTCGGCCCGCAGCACGTCGAGGAGGTCGCCGATCACCCCCATCGCCGCATCGAACGGGGCGAGGGAGGTGATCTGCGAGCCGATGTGCATGTCGACGCCGACGAGGTCGATGCCCGGCAGCCGCGCCGCCCCGGCGTAGATCGACCGCGCGCGGCTCGCGGGGACGCCGAACTTGGTCTCCTTGGCGCCGGTCGAGATCTTCGCGTGGGTTCCGGACTCGACGTCCGGGTTCACGCGAAGCGCCACCGGCGCGCGGACGCCCTTCGCCGCCGCAACCGCGGAAAGGGCCGCGAGTTCGCTCTCCGATTCGACGTTGATGCAGAGGATCCCCGCGTCGAGCGCCTGGGCGAGTTCGGCGTCCGTCTTCCCGACGCCGGCGAACACGATCCGGTCCGCCGGGACGCCGGCCGCGAGGGCGCGCGCAAGCTCGCCGCCGGAGACGACGTCCATTCCCGCGCCGAGCCGGGCGAGGAGGGAGAGGATCGCTTGGTTGGAGTTCGCCTTCATGGCGTAGCAGACGAGGTGGGGCACCCCGGCCGAGCCGAGCGCCTCGTCGAACACGCGGAAATGGCGGGTGAAGGTGGCGGCGGAGTAGACGTAGGCGGGCGTGCCGACGGCCTCGGCGATCGCCGAGAGCGGCACGTCCTCGGCGAACATCTCGCCGCCCCTGTACTCGAAGTGGTGCATCAGTCGAGGAGCGGATCGAGCACGAATTTCCGGTTCGGCGCGGTTGCGCTGCCGGGCACGTCGGGGTTGATCGGGATCGCCTGGACGCCCGGCGGCAGCGGCGGCTCCTCCGGGGCGCCACGGCGACCGCAGCCCGCCGCGAGCGCGGCGACGGCGAGGATGAGCGCGATGCGGGCGGGCCTCATGCGAGCGCCTCCCGCCAGCGCGCGGCCTCGGCGCGGACCCGCTCGGGCGCGGTGCCGCCGAGGCTTGTCCGGCTCGCGACGGAGCGGTCGACCGTCAGCACCGAGAGCGCATCCGGCGTGATCCGCTCGTCCACCGCCGCAAGCTCCTCCGCCGTCATCTCGCCGAGCTCCTTGCCGAGCGCCTCCGCCGCCTTCACGGCGGCGCCTGTCACGTGGTGGGCATCACGGAAGGGAAGGCCCCGCTCGCGCACCAGCCAGTCGGCGAGGTCGGTGGCGGTGGCGTGCCCGCGGGAGGCGAGCGCGCGCATCGCCGCCTCGTTCGGCTGGAGGTCGCGCACCATGCCCGCCGTCGCGCGGATTGCGAGGGAGAGCGCCGGAAGGGCATCGAACAGGGGCGGCTTGTCCTCCTGCATGTCCTTTGAATAGGTGAGCGGCAGCCCCTTCATGACGATGAGGAGCGTGTTCAGCGCGCCGATGATCCGCCCGGTCTTGGCGCGGACCAGTTCGGCCGCATCCGGGTTCTTTTTTTGCGGCATGATGGAGGAGCCGGTGGTGAAGGCGTCCGACAGCACGACGAGCTGGAATGGCGCCGAGCACCAGATCACGATCTCCTCGGCGAAACGCGACAGGTTCACCGCACAGATGGAGGCCGCCGCGAGCGCCTCGAGTGCAAAGTCGCGCGCGGAGACCGCGTCGAGCGAGTTCCGCGCCGGGCCGTCGAAGCCGAGAGCGCGCGCGGTCATCTCGCGGTCGATCGGAAAGGCGGTGCCGGCGAGAGCCGCCGCGCCGAGCGGCGAGGTGTTCATCCGGCGCCGGGCGTCGGCGATCCGCCCCCGGTCCCGCGAGATCATCTCGACGTAGGCGAGGCAGTGGTGGCCGAACGTGACGGGCTGCGCCGTCTGGAGGTGCGTGAAGCCCGGCATCACCGTGTCCGCGTGCCGCTCGGCGAGGTCGAGGAAGGCGCGGCAGAGATCAAGGAGCTCGGCGTCGAGGCTGTCGAGCGCGTCGCGGACCCAGAGCTTGAAGTCGGTCGCCACCTGGTCGTTGCGCGACCGCGCCGTGTGGAGGCGGCCGGCGGCGGGGCCGACGAGGTCGCGAAGCCGCGCCTCGATGTTCATGTGGATGTCTTCGAGCGCGCGGGAGAACGGGAAGGTGCCCGCCCCGATCTCGCCCTCGATGGTCGTGAGCCCGGCGGTGATGGCCGCGGCATCCGCCTCGCTCACGATGCCGCAGGCCGCAAGCATCGCGACATGCGCCTTCGAGCCGGCGATGTCCTGCGCCCACAGCCGCCGGTCGACGTCGATGGAGGCGTTGATCTCCTCCATGATGGCGCTCGGCGTCGCGGCGAAGCGACCGCCCCAGAGCGCGTGACCCTTGCCCGCGGGGGGACCGGCCGGTGCGTCGCTCATTCGCCGCACTCCCCGGCGCGGCCGACGACTTGGCACACAGCGGCGCCAGCCCCTACGTGGGGCGCATGACGATGCGGGGTGCGGGAATGGCGCGACATCGGTGGCTTCTCTTCGGGGGCGGCGCGGCGCTGGCGGGGGTCGCCTTCGCCGGGGCGGTCGTCGTCACCGCCGGTCCGGGCATCTTTAATGAGTGGCTTTCCGCCTCGCAATGCCGCGCGGCCCCAGCCGTCGCCGCCGCGACCGCGCCGTTCGCTGTCGCGGACCTCGCCGCGTACCAGACGGTGGAGCCGCGCGACCTGTCGGCACTGCCGTTCGACAGGGCGGGCGGCGAGGTTCGCACCCTCGGCGAGCTGAAGGGGCGCACGGTTCTCCTCAATCTCTGGGCTACCTGGTGCGCGCCGTGCCGCGTGGAGATGCCGTCGCTTGCCGCGCTGCACGAGGCGCGCAGCGGCGAGGGGTTCGCGGTGGTGGCGACGTCCATCGATACGCGCGACGAGAGCCGCCCGGAGGACTTCCTCGCCGAAACGGGTGCCACGGCGCTCGACTACCACCGTGAGCCGACGCTCGGCCTCTACAACTCGCTGAAGGCGGCAGGCCTCGCGTTCGGAATGCCGACGACGCTGCTGATCGCCTCGGATGGCTGCGTGGCGGGCGCGGTACACGGTCCGGCGGAGTGGGATTCACCGGCGGCGCTTGCGCTGATCGATGCCGCGGTTGCGGCGGATTGAGGGCACGATCACGGGTTTGTGAACGTCGCCGCCGCGCAAAAAAGATTGCCTGAAGAAAATACCAGAGTTTTACTATCCGACACCCGCCGAGATCGCACCGACGGTGCGTTTGTGCAACAGTGTGCCGGACTCGTTTCGCGTTAACCTTTTCGCTTCTGCGTCGCACAAGCCTTTGACGCGAAGATCGCCGGGCCGATCGTCACCGCCGCACACGGAGCCCGACCCATGCGCCCCGCCGTCCCGACCCGTTTCCGCCGTCTTCTCGCCGTCGCCCTCGTCGCGGCGGCCGCCGCCTTCGCCCCGTTGTCGCCCGCCTTTGCAGCAGCCGTGCAGGCGACCATCGACCTCTCGTCCCAGCGGATGACCGTCACCGTGGGCGGCAAGGCGGTCTACACGTGGGCGGTGTCCACCGGGCGCAAGGGCTATTCTACGCCCACGGGCAGCTACCGGCCGACGCGGATGTACAAGCGCTACTTCTCCAAGAAGTATCACGGCTCGCCGATGCCCCATTCCATCTTCTTCCGCGGCGGCTATGCGATCCACGGGACGGGCTACACGAAGCAGCTCGGCTCCCGCGCCTCGCACGGCTGCGTCCGCCTCGCCCCCGGCAACGCCGCAGCCCTTTACGCCCTCGTCAACAAGCACGGCGCCCGCAACACGCGGATCGTGATCCGGCAGTAGTGGAGACGGAACCTGCGCTGCCGATGCCGCCGGCGGATGTGATCCACCCGTGCCGGCGGGACCCACCCGTCGTCACCGCACCGCAGCAATTGAAACCTTTCCGAAACAAAGAACTGGCGCCGCCATAACTGCTTCGGAGTTCCGCCCCTCTCGAATTCGCGGTAGAAGGCCCGCATAATTCGGGAGGTGCGTGTGGCAATGAATGCCCCGTCGACGCGGAAGATCTTTTCCCGCACAATCACCCGCGCAGCCGCCGTGCTCGCGATGGCCGTCGCCCTCGCCGGCCCGGCGAGCGCGGAGCGGACGCTGGAGCGGCTGTCCGACTTCGACCTGCCGGGCGGCGACTACAGGACCCTGCGCAACATCCCGATCGAGGCGTGCGAGAGCGCGTGCCTCGCCGACCGGAGCTGCGCCGCGTTCACCTACAACGAGCGCGCCAGCTGGTGCTTCCTGAAGAACGCCGTCGGCGAGCGCACGCCGTTCCAGGGCGCGGTCTCGGCGATCGTGCAGGAGACGGACGACACCAACCCGGCGCTGCCGCTGCCCTCGCTCGCCTTCCTGCCGTCCGATATCGCGACGGAGGCGGCGATCCTCGAAACGCGCATCTCTACCGCGCTCAGGACGGGCCGGCAGATCGGCGTCGTCACCCCCGCCTCAGCCACGACCCTCTCGGGCAAGCGGACGGCGGACTGGCTCGACTTCGCGACGTCCCTCCTCAGCACCAACTACGACAACTGGAGCATGGAGCGCGACGCGCGGGCCGCCGCCGGCGCCGCCGCCTATCTCGGCCTCCGCGACGCCACCAACCCGACCGACCAGGGCCGCGCGCTGGCGCTGCTGTCGGACATCATGGAGCGGCAGGGCCTCTACCGCCCGTCCATCGAGGCGTCGGCGGCAAGCCTCGCCTTCCGCCTCGACGCCGCCGAGCAGGAGCGGCTCGACAGGCTGCGCGCCGAGTACGGCTTCCGCACGCTCGACTACACGGTCGATGCCGAGGCGCGCACCCCGCGCATGTGCGTGCAGTTCTCCGAGACGCTGTCGGGCGACGCCGCCTCACTGGAGCGCTTCGTCGCGGTCGACACGATCCAGTCGCCCACCGTCTCCGTCGAGGGCTCGCAGCTCTGCGTGGAGGGCCTCGAGCACGGCGGACGCTACGAGATCACCGTGCGCGAGGGGCTGCCCTCCACCGTCGGCGAGGACCTCAGGACCGCGGCCGAGTTCCGCATCTACGTCCGCGATCGCGCCCCGCTCGCCCGCTTCGAGGCGAACCGCTACGTGCTCCCCCCCGGCAGCGAAGGCATCCCCGTCACGACGGTGAACACTGCAACGCTCGACATGGCGCTCTACCGCGTCAACGACCGGAGCCTCGCCGACGTCGTCCGCCGCGGCGACTTCAAGCGGCAGCTCTACTCCTACGAGGTGTCCGAGCTCGCCGACGAGCGCGGCGCGCTCGCCTGGGAGGGCACCATGGCGGTCGAGCGGCGCACCAACGAGGAGGTGTCGACGCTGTTCCCCGTGGGCGAGGTGCTGAAGACGGTGGAGCCCGGCGTCTACGTCCTCACCGCCACGCCGGCCGAGCAGGCGGACGACTCGTACTCCGTCGCGACGCAGTGGTTCGTCGTCTCCGACCTCGGCCTCGTCTCCTACTCGAACGGCGGCACGGTCGACGTCTTCATCCGCTCGCTCTCCTCGGCGGCGCCGACGGCAGGCGTCACGGTGGAGCTCCTCGCCCGCAACAACGAGCTCTTGGCGACGGGCACCACCGACGGCGACGGCCACGTCCGCCTCGTCAGCACCGCGCCAGCGACCGGCGGCACCCAGCCGACCGTCATCACCGCCGAGACGGGCGGCGACTACGCCTTCCTGTCGCTCGCGGGCGGCGCCTTCGAGCTGACCGACCGCGGCGTCGAGGGCCGCGCGGCACCGGGGCCGGTCGACGCCTTCCTCGCCACCGAGCGCGGCGTCTACCGCGGCGGCGAGACGGTGCACCTCACGACGCTGGTGCGCGACGACGTGGCGAAGGCGCTCTCGATGCCCGTCACGCTGAAGCTGACGCGGCCGGACGGCGTCCTGTCGCGCCGCATCGCCGCGAACGCCAACAGTGCCGGCGGCCTCGCCGTCGACCTGCCGCTCGCCACCAACGCGATGACGGGCACGTGGTACGTCTCCGCCCACGTCGACCCCGAAGGGCCGGAGGTCGGCTCGACGACGTTCCTCGTCGAGGACTACGTCCCGCAGAAGATCACGGTCGACGTCACATCCGACGCGACCGAGGCGACAGCGGGGGAGACGCTGGCCGCCACCGTGCAGGCCGACTTCCTCTACGGCGCGCCGGCGGGCGATCTCACGATCGAGGGCACGGTCACGCTGCGCGCCGCGGACGGGCTCGCCGCCTTCCCAGGCTACAGCTTCGGCCTTGTGCAGGAGCCCTTCCCGACCGAGCAGCAGCCGCTGTTCGACCTGCCGCGCACGGCGGCGGACGGCTCGGCGACGATCAACGTGCCGATCCCCGAGGTCTCCGGCGCGACCGGGCCGGTGGAGGCGCGCATCGCCGTCTCCGTTCGCGAGCCCGGCGGCCGCGTCGTCGGCGACGGGCTGACCCTGCCCGTCGCCATCGACGAGCCTCTCGTCGGGATCAAGCCGCTGTTCGACGGGCAGGTGGCCGAGGGCGCCCGCGCGTCCTTCGAGGTGATCGCCCTCGATGGCGACGAGGCCCGCACCGCGGCGAGTGCGGACTGGACGCTCGTCCGCATCGAGCGGAACTTCCAGTGGTACCGCCGCAACAACGCCTGGTTCTACGAGAGCACCGAGCGGCTGGAGGAGATTGCCGACGGCACCGTCGAGATCACCGCGGACGCGCCGGGCCGCATCGCCGTGCCGACCGAGTGGGGTGAATACCGGCTCGAGGTGGCGACGGACGACGCGCAGTCCTCCGTCAACTTCTCGTCCGGCTGGGTGAGCGCGGATGCCTCGGCGGAAACGCCCGACATCCTCGACGTCAGCCTCGACAAGCCGTCCTACGCGGCGGGCGACACGGCGACGCTCCGGATCGCACCGCGCCATGCGGGCCAGGCGCTCGTCACCGTCCTCTCGGACCAGGTCCGCTGGCACGCGCTGGTCGACGTTCCGGCCGAGGGCGCGTCCGTCGCAATCCCCGTCGACGCCGACTGGCTCCCCGGCGCCTACGTGACGGCGACGCTGTTCCGGCCCGCGACCGCCGACACCGGCGGACGGCCGCTGCCGGCGCGCGCGATCGGCGTCGCCTGGCTCGACGTCGACACCGAGGCGCGCCGCCTGACGGTGGCGGTGGACGCACCGGAGACGACCGAGCCCCGCCAGACCGTCACCGTGCCGGTGCGCGTGGGGGGCCTCGATGCCGGCGAGAGGGCCTATCTCACGGTGGCGGCTGTCGACGTCGGCATCCTCAACCTCACCGGCTACGAGGCGCCTGACGTCGACGGCCACTTCCTCGGCCAGCGCGCGCTGGGCGTCGAGGTCCGCGATCTCTACGGCGACCTCATCGACTCCGGCGGCGCGCAGCGCGGCCGGGTGCGCTCCGGCGGTGACGGTCCGGCGAACGGCACCGAGGCGCTGCCGCCGACGGAGGAGCCGGTCGCCCTCTTCACCGGCCTCATCGAGACCGGCGCCGACGGCACGGCGGAGGCCGCGTTCGAGATCCCGGCCTTCAACGGCACGCTCCGCGTGATGGCGATCGCCTGGACGGACGAGAAGATCGGCGATGCCGCGGCCGACATGGTGGTCCGTGATCCCGTCGTCGTCTCGGCCGCCCTCCCCCGCTTTCTCGCGCCGAACGACGCGACGCGGATGCGGGTCGACCTCCACAACGTCTCCGGTCCCGCAGGCGACTACGAGCTGACGCTCGCCACCACCGGGCCGATCGAGCTCGACGGCAGCGGCGGCACGGTGAACCTCGCCGCCAACGAACGCACCGAGATGGAGCTCCCGCTGGCCGCGACCGGCGTCGGCACGGCGACGATCACCGCGACCCTCACCGGGCCGGACGACCTGTCGCTCCAGTCCGACTACACCCTCGTCGTCCGCCCGGCGCAGGCGGACGTCTCGGAGCGCCGCATCGTGGCCCTTCCTGCGGGCGACACGCTGACGCTCGATGCGTCCATCCTCGACGGCTTCGACACCGACACCGTGGCGACGCTCTCGATCGGCACCGGCGACATCGACACCCCGGGCCTGATCGCGATGCTCGACCGCTTCCCCTATGGCTGCGCCGAGCAGACGGTCTCCCGCGCGCTGCCGCTCCTCTACCTGAACGAGGTGGCGGCGAATGTCGGGCTCGAGGACGACCCGGCGATTGCGCCGCGGATCGAGGCCGCGATCACCCGCGTCCTCAACTTCCAGTCCTCGTCCGGCGGCTTCGGCCTCTGGTCGCCGGGTTACGACCTGTGGCTGACGGCGTACGTGATGGACTTCCTCACCCGCGCCCGCGAGGCCGGCTACACGGTGCCCGCCGACGCGTTCGACCTGGGCCTCGACCGGCTCCAGTCCGTCCTCTCCTACATCGGCGATGTTGAGGGCGAGCGCGGTACGGATGTCGCCTACGCCACCTACGTGCTCGCCCGGAACGGGCGGGCCGCCATCGGCGACCTCCGCTACTTCGCCGAGGAGAAGATCGAGGACTTCGACTCGCCGCTCGCCCGCGCCCAGCTCGGCGCCTCGCTTGCCCTCGCCGGCGACCAGGCGCTCGCCGACGCCGTGTTCGCGAACGCGGTGCTGGACGACCTCGGCAGCCCGCGGCCCGAGCGGATGGACTTCGGCACGCCGCTCCGCGACGCCGCCGCGGTGCTGACGCTCGCGGCCGAGTCACGGGTCGACGCGGCGACGGTGGACGACCTCTCCGGCCTCCTGTCGGAGGTGACCGCGAGCGTCGGGTCGCGGACGCTCTCCACCCAGGAGGCCTCGTGGCTCATCCTCGCCGCGAACGCCACCCGGCCGCTGCCGGGCGCGATCACGGTCAACGGTGAGCCCCTCACGGCGCCACTGTTCCGCCGGCTCGGCGAGGACGAGCTCGCCGCGGGCGTCGAGGTGGCGAACGCGAGCGACCACACGCTGGGGGTGGCGACCACCGTCCGCGGCACGCCGCTCGAACCGCTCCCGCCGGTGTCGCGCGGGCTGACCGTCACGCGCACCTTCTTCACCGTCGACGGCGAGGAGATCGACCCGTCGCAGGTGCGCCAGAACGAGCGGCTCCTCGTCCGGATCGCCTTCACGAAGACCAACGCGGCGCCGATGCGGCTGATGCTGACGGACCTCCTCCCCGCCGGCTTCGAGGTGGAGAACCCGCGGCTCGTCGACACCTCGGCCGTCGCGGCGCTCCCTGACGCGCAGGTGGGCGACACGCCGGAGTACACCGAGTTCCGCGACGACCGTTTCGCCGCGGCGTGGACGATGGGCTCGGGCGCGCGCGGCGAGACGGCGGTCACCTACATGGTCCGTGCCGTGTCGCCGGGGACGTTCGTGCTGCCGGCGACGGAGATCTCGGACATGTATGACCCGCGCTTCGTCGCCCGCCTCGCCCCGCGCACCGTGTCGATCACGCCGACGCGCTGACGGCTTCGCCCCGGGGTACGGTCCCCGGGGCGCCACTTCCCCTGCCCCGGGCCAAGGCTTGGGGCATCTCCCCATGTCTCGCACCGCGAGCCGCCCGGCGATGACCGATCCTGCGCCCCTCCCCCCGCGCCGTCCCTGGCGCCGCCGCTGGCTCGGTCTCCTCGACCTCGTGCCGGCGCTCCTCCTCGTCGCCGCGTTCGGCGTACCGGCGCTCGACGCGCTCAATCCGCCGCCCACGACGCTCGCCGCACCCTCCACCGTCGTGGTCGACCGAAACGGCGAGCTCCTGCGCGCCTTCACCGACGGCGAGGGCCGCTGGCGCCTGCCGGTCACGCTCGCCGAGGTCGACCCTGACTTCGTCCGCTGGCTCGTCGCCTACGAGGACAAGAGGTTCCGCGACCACGTCGGGGTCGACCCTCGCGCGGCGGCCCGCGCGGCGGGCCAGGCGGTCGCCCACGGGCGCGTCGTCTCCGGCGCCTCGACGCTCACCATGCAGACCGTGCGCCTCCTCACGGAGGACCGGCGGCGCACGGCGGACCGCAAGCTCGTCGAGGCGCTCCGGGCGCTGCAGCTCGAGCGGCGCCTCTCGAAGGACGATATCCTCGCGCTCTACCTCAACGCCGCGCCGTACGGCGGCAACATCGAGGGCGTGCGCGCCGCCTCGCTCGCCTGGTTCGGCCGCGAGCCGGCGCGGCTCACGCTCGCCGAGGCGGCGCTCCTCATCGCGCTGCCGCAGTCGCCGGAGGGGCGCCGGCCGGACCGCCACCCCGCCGCCGCCCGCGCCGCTCGCGACCGCGTGGTCGACCGCCTCCTCGACGCCGGCCTCGTCTCCCCCCGCGATGCCGCCGAGGCGAAGAGCGAGGCCGTGCCGACGCGCCGCCGGCCGGTGCCGATGTTGGCGCCTCACCTCGCCCGACGGCTGATGGCGGAGCGGCCGGACGAGCGGCTCATCCGCACGACGCTCGATCGCGACTGGCAGGCCGCGCTGGAGACCCTCGCCGCCGAGCGCGTTACCACCATCGGCCCACGGGTCAGCGCGGCAATCCTCGTCGCCGACCTCGAGACCGGCGCCGTCCGCGCCTCCGTCGGCTCGTCCAGGCTCCTCGACGAGACGCGCGCCGGCTTCGTCGACATGACGCTCGCCATCCGCTCGCCGGGCTCGACGCTGAAGCCGTTCATTTACGGCCTCGCCATCGAGGCGGGGCTGATTGCGCCGGGGACGCTGGTCGAGGACCGCCCCGTCACGTTCGACGGCTACGAGCCGGACAATTTCGACGAGGAGTTTCGCGGTCTCGTCACGGCGGCCGAGGCGCTGAAGGAATCCCTCAACATCCCCGCGGTGCGCCTCCTCGATGCGCTCGGTCCCGTCCGCCTCGCCTCCCGCCTCCGCCAGGCCGGGGCGCGGGTCGAGATCCCCGTGGACAGCACGGCGACGCTAGCAATCGGCCTCGGCGGCTTCGGGACGCGACTCGTCGACCTCGCCGAGCTCTACACGGCGCTTCCGCGCGAGGGGAGGCCGGTGAAGTTGGTCGCTACCCCCGACGCGCCGTGGGAGCTTCGCCCGCGCGTGCTGGAGCCCCGCGCCGCGCGGTCGATCGCGGCGATCCTCTCCACCATGCGCCCGCCGCGCAATGCCCCGCCGGGCGAGATCGCCTACAAGACCGGCACCTCGTACGGGAACCGCGACGCGTGGGCCGTCGGCTGGGACGGCGCGCATGTGGTCGCGGTGTGGGTCGGCCGGCCGGACGGGACGCCCGTCGCCGGGATCACCGGCTGGACCGATGCGGCGCCCCTCCTGTTCGATGCCTTCGCCCGGATCGGCCGCACGCCGCTGCCGCCCGCCGCCGCCTGGACGCCGACGGCGGAGCTGCCGCCGCCGCTGCAGCGCTACGGTGCGCGGACGGCGGGCGCGCGGGCGGACCGGCCGGAAATCAGGATCGCCTTCCCGCCGGCGGGCTCGTCCGTCTCGCTCTCGCAGCCCGACGGCACGGTCGCCCCGCTCGTCGCACGCGTCCTCGGCCGCCCGGCGGACGTTTGGCTCCTCAACGGCCGCCCGCTGGACCTCCCCCAGCGCCGCCGGAGCGCGGAGATCCCCGTCACGCCCGGCCACCACACGCTGACGGTGGTGACGGCGGATGGCGCCTCGGGGCGGGTGGAGTTCACGGTCGAATAGGTGGTGCCGCGGATCCCTGCGGCGCCGATAGGCCCCCACAAAATCAGCAGGGGTTCAGCCCCCGGCTGAACCCCTGCCACGCGGCGAGATGCGGGGGTGGGTCCCGTCAAGCGGTCCGCAGGACCGAAGGCTTGCCGCTTGACGGGCGGGGGCGGCGCCCCCGAAACCGGCGCGCGTCCGCGCGCGAAGGATCAGACCAGCGTGTCCACCACCAGCCCGCCGAAGAACAGCCACCCGGCCCAGCGATTGGACCGGAACGCCTGAAGGCATGACGCCGGATCCTCGGTCGACACCTTCGTGATCTGATGGGCGAGGTGGGCGGCGAAGAGCCCGAGCCCGAGCCAGGCCGGCCAGCCGGCGCCGACGAGCACCAGCGCCCCCGCGAACAGGACGACGGCAAGGCCGTAGATCCCCGCCAGCGCCGGCTTGGTGTGCGTGCCGAAGAGGCGGGCGGTGGAGCGGACGCCGATGATGGCGTCGTCGCGCCGGTCCTGGTGGGCGTAGATCGTGTCGTAGCCGACCGTCCAGGCGATGGAGCCCACGTAAAGGAGCACCGGCGCCCAGGCGAGGGAGCCGAACGCGGCCGCCCAGCCGACGAGCGCGCCCCACGAAAAGGCGAGTCCGAGGACGAACTGCGGCCAGTTCGTCACCCGCTTCGCGAGCGGATAGAGCGCGACGACGGCGAGCGAGCCGAATGAGAGGACGATCGCGAACGGGTTGAAGTTGAGCACCACGCCGAGACCGACGAGGGCCTGCGCGACCATGAACAGCGTCGCCGCTTCGGTCGACACCGCGCCGGACGGGATCGGCCGCGATCGGGTGCGCTCCACCTGCGCGTCGATGTCCCGGTCGAGGATGTCGTTGTAGGTGCAGCCCGCGCCGCGCATCACGATGGCGCCGAGCATCAGGAGCGCGAGGTGCCACGCGTTCGGCAGCGTCCCGCCGGCGACAGCGGCGAGGGCGACGCTCCACCAGGCGGGCCACATGAGGAGCCACCATCCGATGGGCCGGTCGAGCCGGGCGAGCCGGGCGTAGGGGCGGAGGCGGACCGGGAGGAACCGGTCCACCCAGTTGTGCGCCGGCGCGTCCGCCACCCGTCCGCGGGCCGTCGTCTCCACCATCGCGACCTCCCTGTCTGCCGACGGACTTAGCAGCCGGCGGGCGAACCGCAAACGCGGCAGGACGGCATGGCCAAGGCGCCGGCCATCGGCTACGGGGGCGGCGAGGCCGGAGAGAGACGCATGGGATCGGGCGCGCGGGTTCTTGTTGTGGGGTCTGGCGGGCGCGAGCACGCGCTCGGCGCCGCGCTGGCGGCCTCGCCGGAGGTCGGCGCGCTCGCCTATGCCGGCGGCCCCAACGCCGGGCTCGAGGCGATCGCCGAGCGGATCCCGCTGGAGGCGGCGGAGACGGCGGAGGCCGACCTCGTGGTGATCGGCCCGGAGGCGCCGCTGGCGGACGGCCTCGCCGACCGGCTGCGCGAGCGCGGGCTCGCCGTGTTCGGCCCGTCCGCCGCGGCCGCTGAACTCGAGGCCTCCAAGGCGTTCACCAAGCGGATCGCGGCGGAGGCGGGCATCCCGACAGCGGCGGCGAACGTCGCGGATCGGCTCGACGATGCGCTCGCCGCCCTTGCCGCGATGGCGGCGCCGCCGGTCGTGAAGGCAGACGGGCTCGCGGCCGGCAAGGGCGTCACAGTCGCCGAGACGCACGCCGAGGCGGAGGAGGCGATCCGCCTGATCTTCTCCGGCGCTACGGACGGGGTTGCGCGCGTGGTGCTGGAGGAGCGCCTCACCGGCCCCGAGGTGAGCCTCTTCGCGCTTTCCGACGGGGAGACGGTGCGCGCGCTCGCCACGGCGCGCGACCACAAGCGCGCCTTCGACGGCGACCGCGGGCCGAACACCGGCGGGATGGGCGCCGTCTCCCCCGCTCCGGGCTTTCCGGCCGCACTCGAGGAGGAGGCGATGGCGCGCATCGTCCGCCCGGCGATCGCCGCCCTCGCCCGCCGCGGCACGCCCTACATCGGCGTTCTCTATGCCGGGCTGATGCTGACGGCGGAGGGGCCGAAGCTGATCGAGTTCAACGTCCGCTTCGGCGATCCGGAGGCGCAGGTCATCCTCCCCCGGCTCGCCGTCGACCCGTTCCGCCTCCTGCACGCCACGGCGACGGGCCGGCTCGCCTCGACGCCGCTCGCCCTGACGGATGACGTTGCCGTCGGCGTGGTCGTCGCCGCGGCGGGCTATCCGGGCGAGGTGGTCCGCGGCGAGCCGATCGGCGGTCTCGAGGCGATCGCGGCGGAGGGCGTGTCCGTCTATCACTCCGGCACCCGGCTCGAAGGCGGGAAGATCCTCTCCAATGGCGGGCGCGTGCTGACGGCGGTCGCGCTCGGTCCGGACGCCGGCACCGCCCGCGGGCGGGTGTACGACACCCTTCGTAAACTCGACTGGCCCGGCGGCCGCTACCGGCGCGATATCGCGGCCGGATGAAGAGGCGCGAAAGGGTGCACGCTTTGCGCGCATCGACGGCGAACCGCTCGCGCTCAACGCGTCTCCCCGCGTTGCAAACACGCCACAGCGTCTGTCCGGCCCCTCGACAGATTCGAAGGCTTTCCGCGGCCCGCAGCCCGAGGCTTGCGTCACCCTGTCTCACCCTTCGCCGGACAACCGAAAAATCGCGTCGGAGGGGTGGAACCGGACGCGCTGTGCCCGCATTCTCTGGTTGCTGTTCTCCGGTCGTCCCCCGTCCGGATACGGCACATCCACCTTCGACAACCTTGGCTGGGCCGCCGCCTTTCGGCGGCCCACTTTTTTTCGCGTCCTGCGCGCGGCATCGTGTCAGCGCCGCCGGCCGCCGTCCGCCGCGTCGGTGAGCTCGCGCCGTCCAGCCTCGCGCTGCTCGGCGATCACCGCGTGGGCCGCATCGCGCGGGAAGCCGAGCGACACCAGGGTCTCCTCCCCCATCTGCAGCGAGGCCTCGAACGCCTCGAGGACGACCTCGTCCGCGCCGACCGCATAGAGCTCCTGCGCGTTCGAGGCATCGCGCGCCCGCGCCACCACCGGCGTGGCGATCCCCGCCTGCCTGAGCGAGGCGATCGCCGCGGCGTTGGCACTGGCGTTGTCCATGGTGAGGACGATCGCCCGCGCCTCGCGCGCCCGCGCGTTGTGGAGGACATCGGTCCGCCGAACATCGCCGAAGTGGACCGGCTTGCCGGCGCGCCGCGCCCTCGTGACGGACTGGCTGTTGAGGTCGAGGGCGATGTACGGGATCCGCCGCCCTTCGAGAAGGTTGCCGATCGCCTGGCCGATGCGGCCATAACCGGCGATGATGACGTGCCCTTCCGGTGCAGCCTCGCCGAGGGTCGTCGCAAGCCGCTCCGACTCCCCACGCTCCGCGATGAGGCGGCCGAGGCGAAGGATCGCCGGCGCGGCGGCGGTTGTGAGAAGCATCGTGATCCCCGCCGCGACGACGAGGACGCGGGCGATCTCCGTGGGCACCACGCCGACCGTGACGCCGAGTGCGAGCGCGACGAGCGTGAACTCGCCGATTTGCGAGAGGAGGAGGCCGCTCTCGACAGCGACCGCAACCGGCTGGCGAAAGACGAGCGCGAGCGCCGCCATCGCGAATGCCTTGATGACGATGACGCCGACGATCACCGCGCCGAGGGCGAGCGGCGCGTCGACCACCACGCGCGGGTCCACCGTCATGCCGACCGACAGGAAGAACAGCCCGAGGAGGAGGCCCTTGAACGGGGCGATCTCCGCCTCGAGCTGGTGCACGAACTCCGTGTCGGCGAAGACGAGGCCCGCAAGGAAGGCGCCGAGCGCCATCGAGAGCCCGGCCGACTGGGTGAGTGCCGCCGTTGCGATGATGACGAGGAGCGCCGCGGCGGTGAACATGTCGCGGTCCTGCCGGGCGCCGATGAAGCGCAGCAGCGGCCCGAGGACGCGGCTCCCGACGAGGAGGATCAGCGGGATCACCAGCGCCGCGCCCGCGAGCGAGAGGACAACGCGCTGGAAGAGCCCCTCCCCTTCCGCACCGAGCGCGCCGATGAGGACGAGGACGGGCACCACCGCGATGTCCTGCATCAGGAGGACGGAGAACATCACCTGCCCCGACGGCGAGCCGAAACGACCGGCGGCGACGAGGAGCTGCACGACGATCGCCGTCGAGGACAGCGCCAGTGCCGCTCCGATCGCGACAGACGCCGCCCAGCCGAGCCCCGTCAGGTGGCAGGCGACCGCGAGAAGGGCACCGGTGAAGAGCACCTGCGCTCCGCCGAGGCCAAACACCATCCGCCGCATCGCCCAGAGGCGCGGGCCGGACAGCTCGAGCCCGATCAGGAAGAGGAGGAAGACCACGCCGAGCTCGGCGATCGTCCGCACCCCTTCGGCATCGGTGATGGTGATCAGATCGAGGGGCAGGCCCGGGATGCTCTCGCCGAGGCTTGCGATGCCGTGCGGGCCGACGGCGATGCCTGCGGCGAGATAGCCGAGGATCGGATTGAGGCCGAACCGCTGGAGGAGGGGGACGACGATACCGGCCGCCACGAGGAAGATCAGCGCCTCCCGCAGGTACGGTAGCGCGTGAACGGCGTCGTGTTCCATCACCTCCCCCGGCCGGCGGGCGGAGCTTATCCGACCCGCAACGTGAGGTCGACGTTCGGCCCCGTGTTGTGCGCCGGCAACGTTGCACCGACTGCGGCGGCGGCGGCGCTTCACGCGCCACGGCACATGCGCTAGACGACGCCGGCGCGCCCGGGAGCCTGCCGCTCCCGCGACACGTCAACGATGCGCCGGCCGAGCCGGTGGCAGGAAGGCCGGCGCCTTTGGCAGTACCCATCCCGACCCGCGATCAGCGTCGATCCCGTCACGTCCCGCGAGCGCTCCAGCTGGTGCGCCCGGCGCTGTACATCACGTTCGTCTTCACCACCTTCCTGTCGCTCGCGATGGCGGTGCCCGCAATCCTCGACTACGCCGACGGAAGCGACGCGTGGACCGTGTTCGCCGTCTCGGGAATTTCGGTGTTCTGCGTCTCGGTTATCGGTGCGATCGCGCTGCGCGACACCGTCCCGCCGTTCACCCCGCGCTTCGGCTTCCTGCTGACGACCCTCCTCTGGGCGATGTCCGCGGTCGTCGGGGCGATGCCCTTCTGGCTCTCCGACCTCGAGATGACCACGGCCGGCGCGTACTTCGAGGCGATGTCCGGCCTCACGACCAGCGGGGCGACGGTGCTGTCGGGGCTCGACCTCATGTCCCGCGGCTATCTGCTCTGGCGGGCGATGCTGCACTCACTCGGCGGCATCGGGATCATCGCGATCAGCCTGTTCCTCTTCCCGTTCCTGAGGATCGGCGGGATGCAAGTGTTCCGCACCGAGAGCTCGGACCGGTCCGACAAGGCGCTGCCGCGGATCGCCTCCGTCACGCGGGCGCTCTGCTTCATCTATTTCGGCCTCACCATCCTGTGCGCCATCGTCTACGCCGCGCTCGGCATGAGCGTGTTCGATGCGATCTGCCATGCGATGGCGACGATCTCCACGGGCGGCTTCTCGACGCACGACCGTTCGTTCGGCTTCTTCCAGGACCCGCGGATCCTGTGGGCGGCGGTGGTCTTCATGATCATGGGCTCGCTGCCCTTCGTCCTCTACGTGGACCTTCTTGTCCGCGGCCGGTTCGGCTTCTGGCGCGACTGGCAGGTGCGGACCTTCTTCGGCGGTATCGCCCTGTTCTCGATCTTCCTCGCCGTATGGCTCACCCGGGTGCGCGATATCGAGCTGTCGGAGGCGCTGACGCAGGCGACCTTCAACGTCGTCTCGATCGTATCGACCACCGGGTTCGCGTCGGACGACTACGCCATCTGGGGTCCCTTCGCGTTCGGGGCGTTCTACATCCTGACCTTCATCGGCGGCTGCTCGGGCTCAACGTCCGGCGGGCTCAAGGTCTACCGCTTCATCATCGTTTTCCAGGCGCTCCGCCGCGCCTTCACCCGCCTCGTCTATCCGAATGCGGTCCGCCCGCTCCGCTTCGGCGACAAGATCATCGACCAGGACGTCTACGATTCGGTCATCATCTACTTCGTCGCGTTCTTCCTGATATACGGGATCGCGATCCTCGCGATGGCGCTGGCGGGCCAGGACTTCGTGACGGCGTTGACGGGGGTGCAAACGGCGTTCACAAACGTCGGGCCCGGCCTCGGCGAGACCATCGGTCCCGCCGGCAATTTCGCTCCGCTCGGAGAGTTCGAGCTGTGGCTTCTGTCGTTCGTCATGCTTCTCGGCCGGCTCGAGATCATGACGGTCATCATCCTATTCACGCCGGTGTTCTGGAGGGACTGAGGTGCGCGACTGGTCGTTGCAGACGCGGCTCGTTCACGAGGGCGCAAACCGCTCGGAGTTCGGCGAGACCTGCGAGGCGCTCTACCTGACGCAGGGCTACGTCTACGGCTCCGCCGAGGAGGCGGCCGCCCGCTTTTCCGGCGAGATCGAGGGCTTCGTCTACTCGCGCTACGGCAATCCGACGGTGGCGATGTTCGAGGAGCGGATGGCCGCCCTGGAGGGCGCCGAGGCCGCGCGCGCCACGGCGTCCGGCATGGCCGCCGTCACCGCCGCGCTGATGGCGAGCCTCAAGGCGGGCGACCACGTCGTCGCCTCGGCGGCCCTCTTCGGCGGCTGCCGCTACGTGGTGGAGACGTACCTGCCCCGGTTCGGCGTCGAATCGACCCTCGTCGACGGCACCGACCTCGCCGCCTGGGCCGATGCCGTGCGCCCCAACACCCGCGCCTTCTTCATGGAGACGCCGACCAATCCGACGCTCTCGCTTGTCGACATCGAGGGCGTCGCCGCGATCCGGAACGAGCGCGCCCCGACCGCGGTGGTCATCGTCGATAACGTGTTCGCGACGCCGCTCTGGCAGCGGCCGCTCCACCTCGGCGCGGACATCGTGGTCTACTCGGCGACCAAGCATGTCGACGGGCAGGGTCGCTGCCTCGGCGGCGTGATCCTCGCCGAGGAGAAGTGGATCAAGGACAACCTCGACGTCATCCTGCGGCAGACCGGTCCGGCTATCTCGCCGTTCAATGCCTGGGTGCTCCTGAAGTCGCTGGAGACGCTGCCGCTCAGGGTTCGCGCCCAGACCGAGGCGGCGGCCGCGGTCGCTGACGCGCTTGCCGAGCATCCGATGGTGTCGCGCGTCCTCTACCCCGGCCGCGAGGACCACCCGCAGGCGGACCTCGCGCGCCGGCAAATGGTCGAGGGCTCGACCCTGGTGGCGTTCGAGGTCGCCGGGGGCCGGCCGGCCGCCTTCGCCGCCGCGAACGCGCTGCGGCTCATCAAGCTGTCCAACAATCTCGGCGACGCGAAGAGCCTCATCACGCACCCGGCGACCACCACGCACCAGCGGCTGACCCAGCCGCAGCGCGATTCGCTCGGCATCAGCGACGGGCTGCTGCGCCTGTCGGTTGGGCTCGAGGACCCGCGCGACCTCGTCGCCGACCTGACGCAGGCGCTCGACATCGCCGGCCGAGCGCGGGTGGTGGCGGCACGCGACTGACGCGCGCCGGCCGCGGCGGCCTTCACGACGCTTGCTTCAGCGTCGCCGCCCGTGCGGCGGCGGCGGCATTCTCGAGATAGGCCGCCGCGTCGCCGATCGGCATCGGCCGGCAGTAGAGGAAGCCCTGCAGGACGTCGTAACCAGCGGTGCGGGCGAAGTCGCGCTGCTCGGCCGTCTCGATCCCCTCCGCGACAACCGTCAGCCGCATCGCGGCGCACATGGCGCTGATGGTGCGCAGGATCTCGCCGACACCCTCGCGTTCGCCGAGCGACATGAAGCACGACTTGTCGACCTTCAGCTTGTCGAACGGGAACTTCCAGAGATAGCTGAGGCTCGAGTAGCCGGTGCCGAAATCGTCCATGACGATCCGGACCCCCATCGCCTTGAGGATCGCGATCTGCTCGGCGACCACCGCCGTCTCCGAGAGGAGGAGGCTCTCAGTGATCTCGAGCTCCAGCCGCTCCGGGGGCAGGCCGGTCTCGGCCAGGATCTCGCGGACGTAGCGGGCGAAGTTGCCGCAGAACTGCTGCGGCGAGAGGTTGACCGCTACCGTGATGTGCTCCGGCCAGGTGGTCGCGGCGCGGCAGGCTTCGGTCAGCACCCAGCGGCCGACGAACGGCGTCAGACCCATGTCCTCGAGGAGCGGGATGAACTTCGCCGGCGAGATGTAGCCGCCCTTCCCGTCCGGCAGGCGCAGGAGGCACTCGAAGCTGACGACCTCGTCCGTCGCCGCGCTGTGCAGTGCCTGGACGAACAGCGCGAACGCGTTCTCGTCGGCGGCCTTGCGGAGCCTGAGGCGCAGGAGGTTGCGCTCCCTGAGGTCGCTGTCCATGCCGTTCTCGTACATCACCGCGACGTCGCGCCCGAGAGCCTTCGCGCGATAGAGCGCGACGTCTGCGCACTTCTGGAGGTCCACCGGATCGCTCGCATGGAGCGGCGCGAGCGCGGTGCCGACGCTGAGGCTGACGTTCACCGCCGTGCCACCCACCTCGCGGATCGCGCGCACCTCCGTGACGATGCGCTGGGCCAGCGCCTCCGCTTCCGCCAGGTCAGCGACATGGGTCTGCACCACGGCGAACTCGTCGCCGCCATAGCGCGCGACGAGGTCAGTCGAGCGAACGACCCGGCCGATCCGCCCGGCGATCTCCTGCAGGACAAGGTCGCCGGTGAGGTGGCCGCACGTGTCGTTGATGACCTTGAAGTTGTCCGCGTCGACGAGGTGGAGGGCGACCTTGTTGTCGGACCGCCGGTGACCCTCGAACGCCTCCGACAGCTGCAGCGCGAGGAGGCTGCGGTTCGCCGCTCCCGTCAGCGGGTCGTGCTGGGCAAGGTGCACGATGCGCGCCTCGTTGCGGCGCTGCAGCCAAAGGAGGAAGATCGTGTAGGTCGTGTGAAGGAAGGCGAGCAAGGCAATCGGCACGAACACCAAGAGCGTGTAACGCACCTCCTCCCAGGCGAGGCGCCACTTCTGCGTCATGTCGACGTAGACCTCGACGGCGCCCAGGATGCGACCGTCCCGCAGATACGGAACATACGCCTCTGCCTGTACCTTGGGCTCGCCCGACGGCCCGGTCGACCGCTCGACCTCGACATGGACGCGGCCGGAGGCGATCGCCGCCGCAGCCGCGGGATTGTGTTTCCCCAGCACCTCCGGCGATCCTATTGGCCCGGGCGAAGACAGGTATACAGGCCGGCCTTGAACGTCGAAAACCTTGTATTTGTAGACGTTGCCGGTGGTGGCGATCGCGCGCAGATAGTCATATTCGGTTTCACTCAGCGGCCTTCCGGCGAGGAGCGCATCCATCACGTGGCCGCGCGCGGTGAACGCCTCCGCCCACAGCTTCGCGGTCGAGTGGGCGCTCTTCGTCAGGAAGCTCTCGATCGCGCCGTAGGCGTTGTGGACGCCGATCGCGCTGAAGCCGAGGACTGACGCGAGCAGGACGGCCTCGATGACGGTCCTCTGGCCGATGTACTTCATGATGCGACGCCACCCGAACACGAACTGCACCGGATTGAATGGCGGCAAGGATGCGCGAGGCTGGCGGCAACGTGTCCGTGGCTGTCGGGCGGCTGTTCACAGCTATTCGCGATTTTGCAGGATCGTTTTCCAGGCTCGGGGCATCCGACGCAGTCGGTGCGCGTCGCCGCCGCGCGACATCAGTCAGCCGGCGGCGTTTCGATCGTCCCGAGCACCTCCACGCTGCCGTCCGGCGCGACGTCGAACACCACCATCTCGCCGGAGCGGGTCCCCTCGCCGGTCAGCGCCGAGATGTTCACCTGGTGGGTGACGAGGATGGTGAGTTCGTCATCGGGGAGCCTCGCCAGCGCAGCGAGCGTTGCCTCGGTCTGCGCGGTGCGGGTGGACCGGTCCGCGAAGAAAGAGTTGAGCGGCGCGAACGCCTCCACCGGGCCGAGAGCGAGGAGCTCCGCCGTCTCCCGCGCGCGGCACCATTCGCTGGAGAGGACGCGGTCGACCGCGATCCCGCGCTCGCGGAATGCGTCGCCGATTGCCCGCGCCTGCGCCCGGCCGCGGTCGTCGAGATTGCGCTGGGTGGAGCAGTCGCCAAGCGTGAAGTTGGCCGGGTCTCCCGTTCCGGGCGCGAGCGCGTGGCGCATGACGACGAGCGCGCCGGGCCGCTTCAGCGCCTCCCACGCGTCCGCCAGCGCAGCGGGCGCGGGCAGGACGGCGGCGAGGGTGGACGCGAGGGCGACGACGAGCGTTCGGGTGATGGCGGGCATTCTCTCCTCCGGCGCAACCGATCTGGTCCACGCAGCGGCCTCGGGCGCTGCGGTTCGCGGTCGCACAGGCCCGCGCCAGCGCCGGTGCGGCTCAGCAGGCCGGCACAAGGCCCCGCGTGGCACTTGCCTCTGTGCGCCGCACACGGCGGCGCTCAACAGGAGTGTGCCCGGTGTTCCGCCATTCGATCTCCCGCCTCCTCGTGTCCGTCCAGCTGGTCATGCTGGGCGTGCTCCTCGTCGCGACGCTTCTCCTCGTCTACCCGTCCTTCGTGTCCTGGCGGGCGGCGGCCAGCATCGAGGCGAGCGCCGTCACGAGCAGGGCGCTGTTCGATGCGATGGTGACCTACCGGACGCCGATCGCCGCGATCCAGACCGCCCTTCTGGCGGAGGACGATCCGCGGGCGGTCATGCGGGAGACCCTCGACGCCGGAGACGCCAGCATGCGGGCGGCGCTGGACAGCCTCGCCGAAAGCGGCCACCCCGAGAGCGCACAGATGGTGAGCGCGATCGAACAGCACGTCGCGGAGGCCGACGGCCTGCGCAGGCTTGTCGAGGCCGAGGCGGCGAAGCCCCGCGCCGAGCGCTCCACCGCGAACATCACCGACTGGAGCGATGCGGTGATTGCCGCCGTGCGCGAGGTGTTCGCCTCCGGCACGCGGATCGCGGACGCGGTGCGCCTCACGAAGCCCGAAGTCGCCGAGCTCCTCAATCTTCGCGACGCCGCGTGGCTTGTGCGCGACAATTACGGCCGCCAGTGCGGCATGCTTCGCGCCTTCGTCCCGGCCGGCAAGCCGATGACGGACGACGCGCGGGTCCAGAAGGCCGGCCACGTCGGGCGCTACACTCCGTTTCTCGAGAACGCGGAGGCGATCGGGCGGCGCGGGGTCGTCAGCGCGCCGGTCCAGCAGGCCATCGCGACCATGGTTTCGTCCGTGCGCAAGTCGCAGGAGGGCGTCGACGCCGCCATCGCCCGGCTCGACGCGACCGGTGCGGCGCCGATGGACTCGGCCGCCTTCACCGCCCTGTGCAACGGACCCTATCAGGACATCTTCGCGGCCGCGGAGATCGCGCTCAACGACGCGGTTGCCGTGTCGCGGCGGGAGCAGCAGGAGGGGCTCGCGAAATTCGGCGCCTCCGCCGTCGGCCTTCTCGCCGTTCTCGCCCTCTCGGCGTTCGGCCTCTCCTCGATCCGCCGCCGCGTGACGCGGCCGATGGGCGAGGTGATCTCCAGCATCGACCGCCTGCGGGCGCGCGACTACGACACGCCCGTCCCGCCCGCCCGCTACCCTGACGAGGTCGGCCGCGTTGCCGAGGCGCTGGAGAGCCTGCGCGAGAGCGCCCGCGAAGCCGCCCGACTCGACGCCGCCGCCGTGGCCCGCGCCGCCGAGGAAGCCGTCCGCGCCGACCACATCAGAGCGCTCTGCGCCGAGTTCGACCAGGTGATGGGCGACTCGCTTAGGGCGATCGGTCGCGCCTCCGGCCTCCTCAGCGACACCTCGCAGACAATGGACCGGCTCGCCGAGGGCGCCAGCGAGCAGGCTGCCACCGTATCCGGCGCGGCGGACGAGACGGCCGCCAATGTGCAGACGGTCGCCGCCGCGACCGAGCAGCTTTCGGCCTCGATCACCGAGATCTCGCGCCAGCTGTCGTCGAGCGCGGAGCTCGCCCGCGGCGCCGTCGTCCACGCCCGTTCGACGGACGCGACGGTCGAGGAGCTGACTGAGGCGGCCCAGAAGATCGGCGACGTGACCGGCCTCATCTCCAACATCGCCTCGCAGACCAACCTCCTCGCACTCAACGCCACCATCGAGGCGGCGCGGGCCGGCGAGGCCGGCAAGGGCTTCGCGGTGGTGGCGAGCGAGGTGAAGCACCTCGCCGATCAGACGTCGTCCGCGACGGGTGAGGTCTCCGCGCAGGTGATCCGGATCCAGGAGACGACGCACAAGACGGTGGCCGCGATCCGCACGATCACCGAGTCGATCGAGCGCATCAGCGCCGTCGCCTCGACGATTGCCGCGGCGGTGGAGCAGCAGGGCGCGGCAACGGCGGACATCTCGACCAGCGTCCAGCGCGTCGCCCGCGGGACGGCGGACACGACCGCGGCGATCGCGCATCTCGCCGACTCGAACCGCCGCACCGGCGAGGCGGCCCGCAAGGTGTCGGGTGCGGTCGACGAACTCGGCACGGAGGAGCGCGGCCTGCGCCGGTCGGTTGAGCGCTTCCTCGTCGGCGTCCAGGCGGCCTGACGCAGCGCGAGCGGGCCGCGCGCGCTTTGGACGGCCCGGCGGCGATGTTCGGGCGCCCCGCCCTGCTGCCGGATGTCTGCGCTTCGGCGGCCCGGGTTCCAGCGTGGCGCCGCCCACTGAAGGCGCGGCGCACCGGCTCTCTCCCGGGCTCGGCTGCCGGGAGTCCGAGTGGCCGGCTGTTTTGCCCTCGGGAGCGTCCGGACTCCCTCAGCGCCGCCTGCGCTCGCGGGACGCCCGCAGTTCAGTCGCCCGACCGGGGCGGGTGCCGCGCCGGCGGGCCTGCGACAACCTCGGTCCGTCGTTGTGTTGTCCCAGCGGCAGCACGAGAGCACGATCCGCTCGTCTGAACCCGGTCCAGCGGACGACGACGTGCCCGTCGCCCATCCCTCGCGCGCGTCTTGTCCGAGCAGGCTGAGCCTTTCCCATCGGGGCGCGCGCAGCGAACGCGCGAGAGCGGGATGCCGCAGCCGCCGCCGGCTCAGCCGGCGATCGCCTTCAGGAACGCCTCGCCATAGTCGTTCAGCTTGCGCTCGCCGACGCCGTGGATCTCGCGCATGTCCTCGAGCGTCGACGGCTTCCGGGCCGCCATCTCGATCAGCGTTCTGTCGGAGAAGACAACGTAGGCCGGCACGTCCCGCGCCGCGGCCAGTTCGCGGCGGAGCTTCTTCAGGGCCTCGAGGAGCACCGGGTCGTGGTCCGTCGGGATGTCGGGCGAGGTGGCCTTGCGCGTCTTGTCCTTCAGTGACAGGGCGTCCTTGCGCAGCGTCACCGTCTCGGCGCCCTTCAGGACGCGCCAGCCCCGCTCGGAGACCTTGAGCGTCGGATAGTCGCCACCCTCCGCCTGGGCGAGGCCGACGGCGCCGAGCTGGCGGAAGATCGAGCGCCACGCCGTTCGCGACTGGTCGGCGCCGACCCCGAAGGTCGGCAGCGCCTCGTGCCCGTACTTCTCCACCTTGTCTGACTTCTCGCCGCGCAGCACCGAGATGAGGTGCTCGACACCGAACCGCTCCTTCGTGCGCACGACGGCGGAGAGCGCCTTCTGGGCGAGCACCGTCGCATCAAAGGTCTCGACGCGGCCGCCGCAGAGGTCGCAATTGCCGCACGGCTCCGACGCCTCGCCGAAATAGTCGAGGAGGACGACGCGGCGGCAGGTCGGCGCCTCGCAAAGGGCAAGCAGCGCGTTGACCTTCGCCCGCTCGATCTCCTTCTGCGCCTCGGACGTCTCCGCCGCCTCGATCCACTGGCGAAACTGCCGGATCTCGCCGAACCCGTAGAGGGCGTGCGCTGTCGCGGGGAGCCCGTCGCGGCCGGCGCGGCCGATCTCCTGGTAGTAGCTCTCGATGTTCTTCGAGAGGTCCATGTGGAAGACGAACCGGACGTCCGGCTTGTCGACCCCCATCCCGAAGGCGATCGTCGCGACCACGATCACGCCGTCCTCGCGCAGGAAGACATCCTGGTTGTGGTCGCGCTCCTCGCGGCCGAGCCCCGCGTGGTAGGGGACCGCGTTGTAGCCGCGGGCGGCGAGGAAGGCGGCCACCTCGTCCACGCGCTTGCGCGACTGGCAGTAGACGATACCGCTCTCCCCCTTGTGCGCCTTGAGGAAGGTGAGGAGCTGGTCGCGCCCCTCGGCGCGGGCTGTCATCGCGAGCGAGATGTTCGGCCGGTCGAACGAGCGCACGAACACCTTGGGCGCCCGCTCGAACAGCCGCTCGGCGATGTCCTCGCGCGTGATCGCATCCGCCGTCGCGGTGAACGCGACCGTCTGGCGGATGCCGAGGTCGCGGCGGACGTCGCGCAGCAGGCGGTACTCGGGGCGGAAATCGTGACCCCATTGCGAGACGCAGTGCGCCTCGTCGACGGCGAGGAGGCCGAGCGGCGCATCGCGCAGCCGCTCGATGGTCTCCGGCATCGCAAGCCGCTCCGGCGAGATGTAGAGGAGCTTCAGCTCGCCCCTGAGCGCGGCGCCGAGCGCGCGGCCGTTCTCTGCCGGGTCATTGCCGGAGTTGAGCGCCGCCGCTGCGACGCCGATCGCCCGCATCGCCTTCACCTGGTCGCGCATCAGCGCGATGAGCGGCGAGACGACGATGGTGACGCCCGGCCGCATCAGCGCGGGGAGCTGGTAGCATAGCGACTTGCCCCCGCCGGTCGGCATCACGGCGAGCACCTCGTCGCCCGCGGCCACGGCCGCCACGATCTCCGCCTGCCCCGGCCGAAACGCGGAGAAGCCGAAGGTGTCGCGCAGGATCGCGTCCGCGCCCCGTCCGTCAGCACCCTGAGCTGCCCGCGCGTGGTCGAGAAGGTCCATCGCCCCGTCCCTCACGCCGCCATGAAGTGCTTAGAGAGCTTCAACGTCTGCGCCTGGTAGTTCGAGCTGAGCGCCGCACCATACAGCGTGTCCGGCATTTCAGCCATACGTTCATAGGCGAGGCGAGCCACAACCTGACCGTGCTCCAGGATGAATGGCACCTCGCGGGAGCGGACCTCGAGCACGGCGCGCGATGCGGCGCCCCAGCCGAAGCCGGGGTCGAAGAAGCCGGCATAGTGGACGCGGAACTCTCCGACGAGCGGGTCGAAGGGGACCATCTCCGCCGCCGTCTCGGGCGGGATCGACACGGCCTCGCGGCTCATCAGGATGTAGAACTCGTCGGGGTCGAGGATCAGGCTGCCGTCCGTCGCAGGCAGCGGGTCCCAGAACTCGTCCATCCTGAGCGCGTCGCGGCGGTCGACGTCGATCAGCGCCGTGTGTCGCTTCGCGCGGTAGCCGATCGGGCCGCGGCCGGGCGAGAGGTCAATCGTGAGGTTGAGGCCGTTGTCGATCCGCGCCTCGGGCGCGGCGAGCGGCGTCTCGCGATGGATGGCGGAGAGCGCCTCGTCCGACAGCCGCGCCTCGCCGCGGCGGAAGCGGATCTGCGACAGGCGCGATCCCGCGCGCACGAGGACCGGGAAGGTGCGCGGGCTCACCTCCAGCGCGAGGCCGCCGGCATAGCCCGCTGGCGCGGTGTCGAACCCGCCGACGCCGTCCGCGATGACGCGGGTGAACACGTCGAGCCGCCCCGTGGAGCTCTTGGGGTTCGTGGCGGCGGCTACGTCGGCCGGCAGGGCGAGGCGCTCCATCAGCGGCACGAGGTAGACGCAGCCGGTCTCGAGGACGGCGCCGCGGGTGAGGTCGATCTCGTGCAGCGTCACGCGGGAAAGCTTGCCAGCAATCGGCTCGCCGGCGCGCGGCAGGAAGCTTGCCCGGATCCGGTAGGCCGTGGGCCCGAGGCGGAGGTCGAGACTCGCAGGCTGGAGCTGATCGGGCTCGACGGGAGGCGCCTCGATCGCGCCCTCCTCGATCATCGCCGCGATGGCCTGGCGGGGCAGGATGCCGGTCATGAGAACCTCCGGCCCGGAGGCTTAGCAGCCCGCACGCCGACCCGCAGCCCCCGCGGCGCCGCAGCCGCCGCTTTTCACAGCCCCGCCACCGAGCAGCTACTCCCGCCGGCGCGGCGTCAGTCGTAGCGCAGCTCCGTCGCCTTGCCGCGGAACACGGTGTAGGCGAGCACGGTGTAGCCGGCGATGACCGGGAGCACGACGACCGCGCCGGCGAGGATGATCGCGAGGCTCTCCGGCGCGCTCGCCGCCTCGTAGATCGTCATCGAGCCGGGGACGACGAAGGGGTAGAACGAGTAGGCGAGCCCGGCGAAGCCGAGGACGAACAGCGCCGCCGTCGCTGCGAAGGGCACCCAGGCCCAGCGGTCCGCCTCGTCCGGCAGGTGGCGGAAGGCGACGGCGAGGACGCCGAGGAGGGCGAGCGAGGCGAGCGGCAGCGGCGCCAGCAGGAAGATCTCCGGCACAGAGAACCACTTGTCGAAGATCCGCGGCGAGACGAGCGGCGTCGCCGCCGACACCGCCCCAAGGCCGACGGCGACGCCCGCCAAGGTCCGCTTCGCCCAGCGGACGGCCTTGCGCTGCAGGTCGCCTTCGGTCTTGAGGATGAGCCACGCGGCGCCGATGAAGGCGTAGGCGCCGGCGAGGCAGACGCCCGTGAGCAGCGCGAACAGGAGCGTCGCGACCGACCACTCGAGCCCCATGATGTAGAGCCCCAGCATGAATCCCTGGGCGACGGACGTGACGAGGGATCCTACGAAGAAGGCGCCGTCCCACGCCCGCTTGTGCTGGCCGGGCGCCTTGGCGCGGAACTCGAAGGCGACGCCGCGCAGGATGAGGCCGACCAGCATCAGCGCCACGGGGAGGTAGAGCGCCGAGAGGATCGCCCCGTGCGCCGCCGGAAAGGCGACGAGGAGGAGGCCGACGGCGAGCACGAGCCACGTCTCGTTAGCGTCCCAGAACGGGCCGATGGAGGCGACCATCCGGTCCCGCTCCGCCTCCGTGGCGGCGGGGACGAGCATGCCGACGCCGAGGTCGAACCCGTCGAGCACGACGTAGACGAGGATCGAGACGCCCATGAGGGCCGCGAAGATGACGGGGAGGAGCGCGGGGTCGAAGGGCATCGCCGTCACTCCGCCGGGACCATGGAGGGGCCGCGGCCCGATCCACGCGACGCGTCGCGCGCCACCTCGCCGGCCGCGATCGCCACCGCCTCCTCCGACTGCGGGGCGAGCCGGACGGGCTCGCCGCGGGCCGCCTTGCGGGCGAGGTAGGTGAGGACGGCGATGTAGGCGACCGTCAGCACCGCGTAGACGGCGAGGTAGAGGATGAGCGTCGTCGCCACCATCGGTGCCGGGACGGCGGTCACCGCGTCGGCCGTGGTGAGCACACCCGAGACGAGCCACGGCTGGCGGCCGATCTCGGTCGTGTACCAGCCGGCGAGCGTCGCGATCCAGCCGGAGAACGTCATCGCGACGAGCACCCGGAGCGGCCAGCGGCCGAGCCGGTCGACCCCGCCGCGCCGCCACAGGAGGAACGCCGTCGCCCACGAGACCGCGAGCATCAGCATCCCGACGCCGACCATGATGCGGAAGGCGTAGAACACCGGCGCCACGGGCGGGTGGAGCGGCGTCCCGTCGGCGGCGACGAAGTCGTTCAGGCCCGGCACCACACCCGCGGGGTCGTGCTTGAGGATGAGGCTCGCGCCGGAGGGGATCGCCACCTCGAAATTGTTCTCGCGGGCCGACTGGTCGGGCACGGCAAAGAGGAGGAGCGGGACGTTGGGGCCGGTCTCCCAGTTGCCTTCCATGGCCGCCACCTTCTGCGGCTGGTGCTCCAGCGTGTTGAGCCCATGCATGTCGCCGGCGAGGATCTGCAGCGGGATCAGGACCGCCGCCATGCCGACACCGGTCTTCAGCGCGACGCGCGCGCCGTCTGTCCGGTCGCCGAGGAGGAGGCGGAGCGCGGAGAGGCCGGCGACGAGGAACGCCACCGTCAGCCCCGAGGCGAGGAGCGTGTGGGCGAGGCGGTACGGCATCGACGGGTTGAAGACGATGGCGAGCCAGTCGGTCGCGTAGGCGACGCCCTCGCGCATCTCGAAGCCGGCCGGCGTGTGCATCCACGAATTGAGGACGAGGATCCAGAAGGCGCTCATCGTTGTCCCGAAGGCGACGAGGACCGTCGCCGTCGTGTGCAGCCAGCCCGGCACGCGGCGGAAGCCGAACAGCATGATGCCCAGGAACACGGCCTCCAGGAAGAAGGCGGTCAGGATCTCATAGGCGAGGAGCGGGCCCGCGATGTTGCCGACACGCTCCATGAAGCCCGGCCAGTTGGTGCCGAACTGGAAGGACATCGTGATGCCGGAGACGACGCCCAGCGCGAACGAGAGCGCGAACACCTTCACCCAGAAACGGTAGGCGTCCATCCACTTCTCCGCGCCGGTGGCGACGAAGCGGAGCTTGAAGAACAGGAGAAGCCAGCCGAGCGCGATGGTGATGGTCGGAAAAAGGATGTGGAACGAGATGTTCGCGCCGAACTGAATGCGGGAGAGAAGGAGCGTGTCCACCTGAGCACCGTGATCTGTTGGGCTCACCGTCGCACGCGGAGCTTGCCCGGCCGCCTCTCCAACCCTGGCGTGTCGGAGATTTCAGGAAATTCTGAAACGAATGTAACGCAAAGGCCGGCTTGCGCAATCGGTCACGAGAGGAAAAACCGGGTACGCTCTGACGCATGATCCGAGGCGCCCGTGTTCTACCCGCACGCCTTCGAGGCGCCGCTCGTCCGCCACCCGATCGGCAGGGACAGGGTGCTCGTCTACACGGTGGTGTTCCTGCCGCCGGCCGTTGCGGCGGACCTGCCGCTCGCCGGGACGCCGCTGCGTGTCGAAGGGGAGATCGCGGACGTGCCGTTCGCCGGTGCCTTTCAGCCGAGCCGTGGGGACTGGTTCCTGATGGTCGGGAAGGACGTCCTCGCAACGTCCGGGACAGCGGTGGGCGACGTCGTCGTGGTGCGGTTCCGCGTCGCGGATCCCGAGGCGGTGGCCGTGCCGGACGCGCTCGCGGCGGCGCTGGAGGCCGACAGCGCGGCACAAGCCGCGTTCGCCACGCTGTCGCCGGGCAGGCGGCGTGGGCTCGCCCATCGCGTCGCCTCCGCGAAGACGCCGGCGACGATGGCGCGGCGTGTTGCCGAGGTGATGGCGTCGCTCGCCGACGGGACCGCCGGCGTCCGCCCGCGCCGCTGAGGGCGAGCCCATCGTCGCAGCCGCCCACGGCCGGCGGCGGCGCGCCTATATTGAGGCGGTCGATAGGGAGCCCACCGTGAACGACGTCGAGCGCAACCGTTTCTCCGGCCGTGCCGTCCGTTACGCCAAGGTCGGCGGCAATGTCGGCGGGGTCGCAGCGAAGATGATGGCGAGCCGCCTGTTCGGCGGGTCGATCGACCACGACCGGAACGCCACCGAGATCACCAAGGCGCTCGGCAACCTCAAAGGCCCCCTCATGAAGGTGGCCCAGCTCCTGTCGACCATCCCCGACGCCCTGCCGCCCGAGTACGCGGCCGAGCTGCAGACGCTGCAGTCGAACGCCCCGCCGATGGGCTACCCGTTCGTGAAGCGCCGGATGGCGGCCGAGCTCGGCCCCGACTGGCTCTCCCGCTTCGCCCGCTTCGACAAGGAGCCGGCGGCGGCCGCCTCGCTCGGCCAAGTCCACCGGGCGCGGACACCGGGCGGCGACGAGGTCGCGTGCAAGCTCCAATACCCGGACATGGACTCCGCCATCGAGGCGGACCTGTCGCAGCTCAACCTCGTCTTCCGCCTGCACCGCCAGATGCGGCCCGGCATCGACACCTCGGAAATCGCCGAGGAGATCGGCGACCGGCTGCGCGAGGAGCTCGACTACACTCGCGAGGCGAAAGCGGCCCGGCTCTACGCCCGCACCTTCGACGGCGACGGCGTGATCCGCGTGCCGACCGTGCACGGCGACCTTTCCACCCGCCGGCTCCTCACGCTCGGCTGGATGGATGGCCGCCGGCTCCTCGAGTACAAGACCGCGCCGCTAGAGACACGCAACCGGCTCGCCAAGGCGCTCTTCCGCGCCTACTGGCACCCGTTCGCCGACATCGGCGTCATCCACGGCGACCCGCACCTCGGCAACTACACCGTCTGGGAGCGGGAGGGCGAACCGGCGGGGATCAACCTCCTCGACTACGGCTGCATCCGCATCTTCCCGCCGAAGTTCGTCGGCGGCGTGATCGACCTCTACGAGGGCCTCCTCAACGGCAACGAGGCGCAGGTGGTCCACGCCTACGAGACGTGGGGCTTCAAGGGGCTCAAGAAGGAGCTGATCGACATCCTCAACATCTGGGCCCGCTTCATCTACGGCCCGATCCTCGAGAACCGTACCCGCACGCTTGCGGACGGTACGAAGCCCGGCGAGTACGGCCGACGCGAGGCCTTCAGCGTCCACCAGGCGCTGAAGGAGAAGGGGCCGGTGACGGTGCCGCGCGAGTTCGTCTTCATGGACCGCGCCGCGATCGGCCTCGGCGCGGTGCTCCTGCACCTCCAGGCGGAGCTGAACTTCTACGAGATCTTCCAGGCGGAGCTCGAGGGGTTCAGTCTCGAGAACGTCACCCGCCGCCAGTCCGAGGCGCTCGACGCCGTCGGGCTCCCGTGGCCGGACTGAAGTCCCACGGCTCGTTGCCGCGCCGGGCGGAACGTGGCACCACCCTCCGGCAACGTCGAGGGGGGCCGGAATGAGCGAACAACCCGAAGGGTGGAGTCTGCCCTGGCAGGGCGGCTGCCGCTGCGGAGCCGTCCGCTTCACCGTCTCCGCGCCGCCGCTCGTCACCATGGCGTGCCACTGCCGCGGCTGCCAGCGGATGAGCGCCAGCGCCTTCTCCCTCTCCGTCGCGATCCCGGCGGGCGGCTTCGCGGTCACCGAGGGCGAGACGGTGCTCGGCGGTGCGGGGCGCGACATGCACCATTTCTGCCCGCTCTGCATGTCGTGGCTCTTCACGCGCATCCCAGGGATGGACGCGTTCGTGAACGTGCGCGCGACGATGCTCGACGATCCCTCGTGGTACGTCCCCTACATCGAGACCTTTCGGGGCGAGGGGTTGCCGTGGGCGTTCACGGGTGCGGCGCGCAGCTACGACGGGCTGCCGGAGCCGTCAGAGTTCGACGCGCTGATCGCGGCGTTCCACGCCTCCGGCATCCGCCCCGGCGGGCTCGTGGCGCGCGCCTGAGCAAGGCTCACATCGCGATCGTGAGGCCGCCGTCGACCACAAGCGTGTGGCCGTTGACGAAGGTCGAGGCGGCCGAGGAGAGGAACACCGCCGCGCCGACGAGCTCCGAGACCTCGCCCCAGCGGCCGGCCGGTGTGCGGCCCTTGAGCCAGCCGTCGAACGTGGGGTCGGTGCGCAGGTCGCGATTGATCTCCGTCGCGAAATAACCCGGCGCGATGGCGTTGCAGTTGAGGCCGAGCGCCGCCCAGTCGACGGCCATTCCCCGCGTCAGCCCGGCCACCGCCGCCTTCGACGCCGTGTAGGGCGCGATCGAGCGGCGGGCGATGAAGGTCGTCGCCGAGGCGATGTTGACGATCTTGCCCTCGCCGCGCGGGATCATGTGCCGCGCCACCGCCTGCGCCACATTGAAGACGCCGGTGAGGTTGACGCGCATGATCTCGTCGAACCGCTCCGGCGGGAACTCGTCGAGCCGCGCGCGATGCTGCGTCCCGGCGTTGTTGATGAGGATGTGGATCGGCCCTTTTTCCGCCTCGTAGCGGTCGACGGCTTCGGTGACGGCCGCCGCATCGCCCGTGTCGAAGACGAGGGTGTCGGCGCCGAGCCGACCGGCGGCCTCGCCGAGGCGTTCCGCGTCGCGCCCGTTCAGGACGAGGCGGGCGCCCGCGGCGGCGAGCCCCTCCGCGATGGCGAGGCCGATCCCACGGCTGGAGCCGGTGACGAGCGCCGTGCGGCCGGCGAGCGAGAAGATGTCCATGGGGTGCCTCCTCGCCGCATCAGAGCCGATCCGCGGCGCGGCCGCCAGCCTCGCGCACGCGGGTGCCGGCCTTGCCCCGCACGGCCCGCCGGGAGAGTGTCGGCCCGGCCACGCGACCAGCGATACGCGTGGACGAGGAGACGCGATGACGAACCCGCTCCACGACACCCTGTTCGGCCGCCACGCCGGACGGGACACCCCGTTCCTCCACCTTCCCGGCGGGCGGACGATCACCCACGCGGCGTTCGTGGACCACGCGGCGCGGATCGCGGACACCCTCGCGGCGGGCGGGCTCCGCCCGGGGGACCGGCTCGCGGCGCAGGTGGAGAAGTCGGCGGAGGCGCTGGCGCTCTATGCGGCGTGCGTGAGGGCGGGGGTCGTATTCCTGCCGCTCAACACCGCCTACACGGTGGATGAGGTGACCTACTTCCTCGAGAACTCCGGCGCGAGCACCGTTGTCGCCGGCACCGCCCGCGCGCGGGAGCTCGCAGCGGTGGCGACCCGGCTCGGCGCGCGGGTGGAGACGCTGGACGCTGACGGGATGGGCACGATTCTCGACACCGCCGCGTCGGCCGAGCCGCTCCCGGTCGTGCCGCGTGGAGCGGACGATCTCGCCGCGCTCCTCTACACCTCCGGCACCACGGGCCGCTCGAAGGGCGCGATGCTGACGCAGGAGAACCTCCTGTCGAATGCGAAGGTGCTCGCCGACCTCTGGCGCTTCACCGCCGAGGACGTCCTCCTCCACGCGCTGCCGATCTTCCACACGCACGGCCTCTTCGTCGCGACCAACGTGAGCCTCGTCGCCGGCGGGTCCATGGTCTTCCTGCCGAAGTTCGACATCGACGCCATCTTCGACGCGTTGCCGCGGGCGACGGCGATGATGGGCGTGCCGACCTTCTACACCCGCCTCCTCGCCGACCCCCGCCTCACCCGCGAGAGCGTCGCCCCCATGCGCCTCTTCGTGTCCGGCTCGGCGCCGCTGCTGGCCGAGACGCACGCCGAGTTCGAGCGGCGCACCGGCCACCGCATCCTGGAGCGCTACGGGATGACGGAGACGAACATGAACACCTCCAACCCGTACGACGGGGAGCGGCGGGCGGGCACCGTCGGCTTCCCGCTGCCGGGGGTGGAGCTGAAGATCATCGACTCCGAGACCGGCGCGCCTGTCCCGGCCGGCGAGATCGGCGTCATCGAGGTGCGAGGACCGAACGTCTTCAAGGGCTACTGGGAGATGCCGGAGAAGACCGCGGCGGAGCTCCGGGCCGACGGCTTCTTCATCACGGGCGACCTCGGGCGGGTGGACGAAGACGGCTACGTCCACATCGTCGGTCGCAACAAGGACCTCATCATCTCGGGCGGCTACAACATCTACCCGAAGGAGATCGAGCTCGTCCTCGATGCGCAGCCCGGCGTCGCCGAGAGCGCTGTGATCGGCGTGCCGCACCCCGACCTCGGCGAGGCGGTGCTCGCCGTGCTCGTCGCGAAGCCCGGAGAGACGCCCGACCTCGAGGCGATCGGCCGTGCCGCCGCCGCTTCCCTCGCCCGCTTCAAGCAGCCGCGGCGAATGGTGGTCGTGGACGAGCTGCCGCGCAACACGATGGGCAAGGTGCAGAAGAACGTCCTGCGCGAGCAGTGGGCAACGTGAGCCGCGCGGCCTAGCGCAGGCCGCCGGCGAGGCGGCGGCTCGCCGGGAGGCTGCGGAGCCGGAGCATCGCCGCCGCGCCGACGAACGGGCCGACCGCGAGGAACGCGAACGCCCAGCGCCAGCCGACCCATTCGGCGGCGGCCGGCACGGCGGCAATGACGCCGATCGTGAGCGCGAAGCCAACGCCGATCTGCAGCGAGAGCGCAGTGCCGACGTAGCGGGGGTCCGCAAGCTCGGTCACCGCGGCCGAGAACTGGGCCGAGTCGCCGACGATGGAGACGCCCCAGACGATCGCGACCGCCACGAAAAGCCACGTCGGCCCGGCATGGAGGGCGCCGATCATGAGGGCGCAGGCGCCGGAGACGATCATCATCCCCGCCGTGGTCGCCGTCCTTCCGATGCGGTCGGACAGGACGCCGCCGAGGATGCAGCCCACCGAGCCGGCCGCAATGGCGGCAAAGGTGAGCGCGGCGGGGAGCGCGGGCGCCTCGAGTCCCTGTGCCGTGAACGCTCCGCCGGCGAAGACGATCAGCCAGGCCCACATGGCGTAGAGCTCCCACATGTGGCCGAAATAGCCGAGGCTGACGAGGAGGAGCGGCCGGTTGCGCACGACCGCCCCGACCTGCCGCGGATCGAACACGGTGCGCCCGAGTCCGAACGGCCCCTCGCGCACGCCCCACAGGAACACCGCGGCCCCCGCCGCCGCCGAAACGGTCGCCGCGACCACCACGGGCTGCCAGCTGAGCGTGCCGAGCGTGGCACGGAAGAGGTACGGCAGCCCTGTCCCCATGGTGAGCGCGCCGATGGTGACGCCGAGCGCCAGTCCCCTCCCCCGGCGGAACCACGTGGAGATCATCTTGAGCGCCGGCGGGTAGACCCCTGCGAGCGCGAACCCCGTCACGATCCGGGCCGCGATCACCGCCTCCTCGCCTGGCGCGACGAGGATCGCCGCGTTGGCCGCGGCCGCGAGAAGCGCCGCGCCGCCCATGAGCCGGTGGAGCGGGACGATGTCGGGCAGGTTGACGAGGCTCGCCGCAAGGGCACCGGCGACGAAGCCCGCCTGCACCCCGTTGGTGAGCCATGCCGCCCCCGCGCCGGAGAGGCTCCACGCGGCACGGAGCTCCGCAATGACGGCGGTCGCGGAAAACCAGGGCGCGAGCGAGAGGAGGAGCGCGGCGGAGACGAGCGCCAGCGCCCGCCAGCGGCCCGCCGGCGCCTCCGCCTCGCCCGTCACAAGCCGCGCGGGTGCGTCATGAATTCCTCGATGATCTCCGCCGGCGGCTTCGCGTAATCGCCGGTGCGGCTCGCGGAAAGGCCGGTCAGGCGGCGCAGCTTCACCGCCGCCTCCGCCATCTTCACGACGATCGGGATCCCGTTCACCACGGGCGTCCCGCCGACGCGGTGCTCGTGGATCTGCGAGAAAAGGAGCATCGGGATGCCGCCGCCGGGGATGATGACGTCCACCATCTCGTCCACCAGCGGCCTCGCCTGTTCCTCGAACGACGCGCGCACCGTGGCGAGCCGCTCGTCGCTCCCGAACGCGGACAGGATCTCGCCGGGCTGGAAGTTCATCGCGTGGACGCCCGTCACGCGCTCCTTCAAGCCGTACTTGCCGATCTGATGGTGAAACCAGGGAATGTAGCGCCGGTTGATCGTCACGATCCCGATCCGCTGGCCGAGCTGCGCCGACCACAGCATCGACGCCTCACCCATCCCGAGCACGGGGATGTCCACCACCGACCGCGCCTCGTAGAGGCCGGCATCCTGGAAGTGGCCGATGACGAAGGCGTCGTAGCCCTCCCGCTCGGCGCGGACGGCGTTGCAGATCACTTCGCGGGCGCAGCGCCACTCGACGATGGGGTGGGCGTAGTTGTCGTGCGGGGTGATCCCGCGGATGTCGACGGTGGTGCCGGGGTCGACGATGGCGTCGAGGTGGATGCGGAGCGCGTCCCAGTAAGTCGCCCCGTTCTCGTAGTCGACGTAGCTCTGGTACCAGATCCGCATGGAGGCCTCAGCGCGACACGCCCGGCAGCCAGAGCGCCAGCTGCGGGAAGATGACGAGGAGAACGATGAGGACGAGCGTGCAGGCGATGTACGGGAGCGCCGCCAGCGCCACCTGTCCGATCGTGGTCCCCTTAGGCGCGACGCCCATCATCACGAAGAGGAGGAGCCCGAACGGCGGCGTCGCGAGGGACAGCTCGAGCGCGAGCAGCATCACCACGCCGAACCACACCGGATCCCACCCGTAGAGGCCGACGAGCGGCATCAGGATCGGCAGCGTGAGGAGCATGATCGAGAGCTGGTCCATGAACATGCCGAGCACGATCAGCGCCAGCACGATCATCGCGAACATCATGTAGGGGCTCACGTCGAACGATGTCGCCCAGCCGATGAGCCCTGCGGAGGCGCCCGAGAAGGCGAGGATCTGCGCGAAGGTCGTCGAGCCGATGATGATCATCAGCATCATCGCCGAGACCATCAGCGTGCCGCGCATCGCCTTCACCAGCGCCGACCACGTGAGCTTGCCGTAGATGGCGGCGAGGAAGAGGACGGAGAGGACGCCGAACGCGGCCGATTCCGTCGGCGTCGCCCAGCCGAGGAGGATGAGGCCGACGACGGAGAAGACGACGAGGCCCATCGGCGCCACGTCGCGCAGGAGGGCGAGCGCCACCTCGCCCGCGCTCGCCCGCTCCGTCGCGTAGGGCGGCGCCGCGGCGGGGTCGATCGCGATGTGAAGGCGGATCACGGTCACGTAGAGCGCCGCCAGCACGAGCCCGGGGATGAGCCCCGCGATGAGGAGCGCGCCGACGTCGATCCGCGCCAGCGAGCCGAGGAGGACGGCGAGCGACGACGGCGGGATGATCATCGCGAGGCCGCCCGTCGCGATGATCGGCCCCATGATGATCGCCGGCTTGTAGCCGCGCCGCAGCATGTCCGGCATCAGCGTGGAGCCGAGCATCGCGGTGTTCGCCATGGAGGAGCCGGAGAGCGTCGCGAAGATCGTGCCGCCGCCGACCGTCATGTAGGCGAGGCGGCCGCGCACGCCGCCCATCGTCTTGTCGAGCGCATCGAACACCCGCATCGCGAGGCCGGTGTGGAACAGGAGCTCGCCCATCACGAGGAAGAGCGGGACGGGGACGAGGGCGAAGCTGGTGATCGCCTCCGACGAGTTCGCGACGAGCTGGTCGACCCCCCGCATCCCGCCCATGAAGACGACGACGCCGACGATGTTGATGCCGAGGAAGGCGATCGCGACCGGCATTCCGATCGCCATCAGCGCGAGGACGCCGCCGACCATCAGGCCAGTTGCGAGCGGCCAGTCCATCATGCCGGCACCTCAGTGGCCCCCTTCGCCGCCGGAGTAGACCTCGCCGCGCGCGGCAAGGCGCAGGAACTCCGTCGCCATCAGGGCGAAGCCGCCGCAGAGCATCGCGTAGAGCACCCAGCCGGGGATCCCGATGGAGCGGATGTCCACCGTCTGCCGCGCATACTGGTCGAGGCCGACGGCGCCGGCGCGCCACGAGAGGAGGGCGAGGATCGCGACGGAGAGGAACAGCACCGCCTGCCCGACCACCCGCCGCGCCCGCTCCGGCAGGCGGCCGACGAACGAGGTGATCGCGATGTGCCCGTGCCGGCGGACGAGCCACGGCGCGCCGGCCATGGTCGAGAACATCAGCGCGTACTCGATCAGCGCGCTCGCCGGCTGTATCGGGTGGAAGCCGGTGTTGCGCAGGATGACGTCGGCCGCGATCAGGAACGTCATCAGGAAGAGGCTCGCCGCCGCGAGGATGGCGAGACCCTCGATCAGCCGGTCGTAGGTGCGGGCGGCGAGCACCGGCTCAGCGGTCGTAATAGGCGTCGCGGAGCGCCTGATAGCGCGGCGTGCCGGCCGCCTCCATGCGCGCCCAGGCGCTGTCGTAGGCCTTGTCGAGGAAGGCGTCGGCCGCCGCCCCCTCGAGCGCGATCACCGTCATCCCCTCGTCGCGGACCGTCTTGTCGGTCTCGGCGATCGTCGCCTGGAAGGCATCGTACGAGGTCTTCTCGTACTCGGCGGCGGCCTCGGTCAGGATCGTCTTCGCCTCGTCGGAGAGGCTCGCCCAGCGGTCGGGGTTCACCACCACGCCGAGGTCCGTCGAGAAGAAGCCGGGGTCGATGCGGTACTTCAGGAACCGGTCCCAGGAGAGGTCCTGGATCGCGACGATCGGCCAGCCGGCGCCGTCGAACGTGCCGCGCTCGAGCCCGGTGTAGACGTCCGGCACCGGGACGGAGACCGGTACCGCGCCGAGGCTTTCGAAGAACGACTTGTAGATCGGCTGGGAGCGGATCTGCTTGCCGCCGAGGACGGGGTTGCCCTCAGCGTCGAGCTCCGGCTCCTCGATGAGGTAGATGTGGAACTCGATCCCGGAATCGATGTGGGCGAGGAGCTCGACGCCGAGCTTCTCGCGGAAGGCCTCCTGCATCAGCGCGAAGCCGCCGTTCTCGCGCGCCTCCATCGCCGTCACCGTGGAGCCGACCCAGGCATCCGCCTCCGGCATCGTGCCGAGGTGGAAGGAGGCGGGGCCGTAGTGCATGTCGACGACGCCGCGGGCGACCGCTTCCATCTGCTGGTTCTGCGGGAAGACCTCGGGTCCGCCGACGTACTGGATCTGCACCACGCCCTTGCCGCGCTCGTTCACGAGGTCGACGAACCCGAGGAAGGACTGCGAGAAGGCGAGCTGCCGCGGGAACGCCGTCACGGCGCGCAGCGTCTCCTCCGCCTGCGCGGCGATGGGCAGCGCGAGGCCGAGCACGAGGCCGGCCGCCACAGTCCTGAAGAACGTCATCTCCAACCTCCTCATGTGATGGTTTCGTCCAGCACCGGCGGGCGGACGAGTCCCGCCTCCCGCACGGCGCGCAGGAAGTCGCCGAGGCGGGCGCGGCGGTAGGCGGCGACGTCGACGCCGCGCCAGTCGTAGAAGCCCTCGCCCGTCTTCAGGCCGAGCTTGCCCTCGTCCATGTTCCGGCGGACCACGGCGGGCGCCGCGAAGCGCGTGTCGTCGAACGCGCCGGCGAGGTAGTCGCTCGCATAATGCAGGATGTCGCCGCCGCCCCAGTCGATGAACTCGACCAGCCCGAGCACGGCGAAGCGCAGGCCGAACCCGTAGCGGACCGCCTTGTCGACGTCCTCCGCCGAGGCCACGCCCTCCTCCACCAGCCGCGCCGCCTCGTTCATGGCGAGCGCTTGGATGCGCGGCACGATGTAGCCCGGCGAGGCGCGGCAGACGACGGGCACCTTGCCGGCCGCCTCGAGGAACGCCTTCAGCCGCTCCACCGTGGCGGGCGCCGTCTCGTCCGCCGGCGACAGCTCGACGAGGGGCACGAGGAACGCCGGGTTGAGGAAGTGCGCGTTGAGGAAGTCGGCCGGCCGCGCGGTGAAGGCGGCGAGTTCGGTCGACAAGATGGTCGAGGTCGTAGACGCGAGGATGGCGCCCTCAGGCGCGTGCGCGTCGAACAGGGCGAACGCCTCGCGCTTGGCGCCGAGCACCTCCGGCACCCCCTCGAACACGTAGGACGCGCCGCGGAAGGCCTCCGCCGCGTCGCCGAGCGGGTGGACGGTGATGCGGGCCATGATCGGCTCCACCGCCGCGGCCTCGAAGGCGCCGAGCCCGGCCATCGCGGAGAGGCTTGCCCGTACCTCGGCGAGGGCATCGGCGGCGAGGCGGGCGAAGGCGTCGCGGTCGCGCGGCTTGGCGTCGAGGAGGCGCACCGTGGAGCCGGCGTAGGCGAGCGCGTGGGCGATGCCACGCCCCATCCGCCCTGCACCGACAGCGGTGACGACCGTCATCGATTTGCCATGCACGGACATCCCATGCGCGCTTCGGCCCCGGCGGTTGGGGCGGCCCGACGGCCGCGTTCCTCGACGATACAGGCTCGCGAGGGCGCATCAAGCGAAAACTATAGGCATGAAACTTTCATGCTTGAAGGATTTTGAGACCCATGCCACGCTTCATTTGTTGCGGGCACTCGGCTTGAGCGCTGGATCGAGAGACGGAGAGGGTCGACGATGCAGGTCGCGGTTCTCGGCGGCGGCAACGGCTCGTTCGCGGCGGTGGCCGACCTCACCGAGGCGGGGCACGGCGTGCGCTGGTGGCGCCGCGAGATGGCGCGCTTCGGGCCGATCGCCGAGCAGCGCACCCTCACCGTGGTCGACCACCGCGGCACCCGCACGCTCCCGGTCGCGCCGACCGACGACCTCGCCGCGGCCATCAAGGGCGCCGACCTCATCCTCGCGCCGACGCCCGCCTTCGCGCAGGAGAGCCTCGCCGCCGCGCTGGCGCCGCACCTGTCGGACGGGCAGGTCATCTTCCTGCCGCCGGGCTCCTTCGGCAGCTACCTGATGCTCCGCCGGCTCCGCGAGGCGGGCTCTACGGCCGACGTCGCGATCGCCGAGACCGGGACCCTCCCCTGGCTCACCCGCAAGCGTGGGCCGGACACCGTGCGGATCACCACCCGTGCCTCGCGCCTTCCGACCGGGGTCCTGCCGGCGCGGCTGTCGGACCATGCGCTGGCCGTGATCTCCGCCGCCTTCCCGGGCGCCATCGAGCCGGTGGAGGACGCGCTCTCGGCGGCGCTGATGAACGCGGGGCCGATCATCCACCCGCCGCTCATCCTGATGAACGCCGGGCCCATCGAGCACTTCCCGAAATGGGACATCCACAACGAGGGCACGCAGCCGTCGATCCGCCGCGTCCACAACGCGCTCGACGCCGAGCGGATCGCGGTGCGTGAAGCCCTCGGCTACCGCCCGCCCCACTTCCCGCTGCGCGACCACTACGAGACAGCGAACTGGATGTACGGCAACCTCGCCCACGACAAGCTCGTCGACTCGGGCGACTGGCACGAGCGGCTCGACCTCGTGGAGCACCGCTACATGGCGGAGGACATCGCCGTCGGCCTCGCCTTCCTCGTCTCGGTCGCCGACTGGGTGGGGGTCGAGGCGCCGGTCGCGACGGGCCTCCTCGCGATCGGCAGCGCCGTCACGGGCCGCAACTTGCGCCGCGAGGGCCGCACGCTGGAACATCTCGGCATCGGCGGCGATGTCGCGGCCGTGCAACGGATGCTGGCGGACGGGCTGCAGCCCGTCCCGGCCCACTGAGGCGAGCCATGCGCCTCGATCCATTTGGGGCGATGGGCAAATGATCAGCGAGCCGGATAGCGTCGACGCCGCCGTCCGGAGCGCCGCCCGCCGCTGGCCGGACCGGCCATTCTTGAACGTCCTCCCCGAGACCGCCGACGTCTACGGTATCCCCGCCGGCGCCATCACCTACGGCGATGCGGTCGCCGAGGTGGACCGCCTCGCGGCGGCGTACGCGGCGGCGGACTACGGCGGTGCCCGCGTCCTCCTCCTCCTCGAGAACCGGCCGGCCTTCTTCCTCTACCTCCTCGCGCTCAACCGCATCGGCGCCGTCGCGGTGCCGGTCAACCCGGACCTCCGCGCTGCAGAACTCGCCTACCTCGCCGCGCACGCCGAGCCGGCCCTCGCCGTCGCGATCCCCTCCCGCATCGCCGACCTCGAGGCAGCAGCCCGCGAGGCCGGCGCAGCCTTCCCCGTCGTCCCGCCCGACGCCGCACCGCCGCCTGCTAGGGCGCCTGTCGATCCCGTGGTGCCCGCCGCGGACACGCCGGCGGCGATGCTCTACACCTCCGGCACCACCGGCCGGCCGAAAGGCTGCATCCTCTCCAACCGCTACTTCCTCCATGCCGGCCGCTGGTACGCCGCGGCGGGTGGCCTCTGCGCCCTCTCCACCGACGGCGAGCGGATGCTGACGCCGCTGCCGATCTTCCACATGAACGCCATGGTCTGCTCCTTCATGGCGATGGTGGAGGTGGGCGGCGCGCTCACCGTGCTCGACCGCTTTCACCCGCGCACATGGTGGGACTCGGTGCGCGGCTCGGAGGCGACGGCGGTGCACTATCTCGGCGTGATGCCGACGCTCCTCATGAAGGCGCCGCCCTCGCCGGCCGACCGCGACCACGCCGTCCGCTTCGGCTTCGGCGCCGGCGTCGACCCGAACATCCATGCCGCGTTCGAGGAGCGCTTCGGCTTCCCGCTCGTGGAGGCGTGGGCGATGACGGAGACCGGGCTCGGCGCCGTCCTCTGTGCCAACCGCACGCCGCGCAAGGTGGGCGCCTCCTGCCTCGGCCGCCCGGAAGGCGGCGTCGAGGCCCGCGTCGTCGCGGAGGACGGACGCGACGCCGCGCCGGGCGAGCCGGGCGAGCTCCTGGTCCGCCACGCCGGCCCCGACCCGCGCCACGGCTTCTTCACCGCCTATTTCCGCGATCCGGAGGCGACTGCCGGGGCGTGGGAAGGGGGCTGGTTCCACACCGGCGACATCGTCCGCCGCGACGCCGACGGCGACTTCACCTTCGTCGACCGCAAGAAGAACGTGATCCGCCGCTCGGGCGAGAACATCGCGGCCGTGGAGGTGGAAGGGCTCCTGCTCGAGCACCCGGAGGTGCGCGCCGCCGCGGTCACCGCCGTTCCCGACACGGTGCGCGGCGACGAGGTGTTCGCCTGCCTCGTCGTCGATGGCGAGCGGACGGCGGCCCGCGCCCGCGCGCTGGTTGAATGGGCGCTCGGCCGCATGGCCTACTACAAGGCGCCGGGGTGGGTCGCGTTCGTCGACGCGCTGCCGCTCACCGCCACGCAGAAGATCAGCCGCGGCGAACTGAAGTCGCTCGCCGTCCGGCTCGTCGAGCACGGCGCCTTCGACACGCGCGACCTCAAGAAGCGTCAGGCCGCGTGAGCCGCGGCCCGACAAGGCTCGCGCGGTGAGGCTCGGCTACGACGGCGTCGCCGTCGCGGCGCCTTTCACCGTACCGCCGGTCCGCTTCTCGGACGAGACCGCGCACCACTTCATCGCGCGCGCCCTCGCGGGATCGCTCGCCGCGGCCGGTCTCTCCCCTTCGGACGTCGACGGCCTCACCGTGTCGAGCTTCACCCTCGCCCCGGACACGGCGGTCGGCCTCACCGAGCACCTCGGCCTCTCGCCGCGCTTCCTCGAGCACATCCCGATGGGCGGGGCGAGCGGGATCGTCGCGCTCCGCCGCGCCGCGCGCGCCGTGCAGGCGGGCGATGCACGGGTGGTCGCCTGCGTCGCCGGCGACACCAACGGCCCCGACACGTTCCGCCGGACCCTCGCCGGCTTCTCCCGCTTCGCGCAGGACGCGACCTTCCCCTATGGCGCCGGCGGCCCGAACGCGATGTTCGCCCTCATCACCGACCGCTACATGACCGAATACGGCGCCACGCGGGAGGATTTCGGCCGCATCTGCATCGCCCAGCGCGCCAATGCGCTGCGCAACCCGGCCGCGATCATGAAGACGGCGCTGACGATGGAGGGCTACCTCGCGGCGCGCCCCATCGCCGAACCGCTCGTCCTCTACGACTGCGTGATGCCCGTCGCCGGCGCCGAAGCATTCCTCGTGATGCGCGAGGAGGACGCGCCCCGCCCCTTCGCCCGGATCGCCGCCACCATCGAGCGCCACAACGCCTTCGCGGACGACCCGGTGCAGCTTCGCGGCGGCTGGGCCGTCGACGTCGCCGAACTCTGGGCGATAGCAGGCTGCCGCCCGGACGACATGGACGTGGTGGAGACCTACGACGACTACCCCGTCATCGTGATGCTGCAGCTGGAAGACTTCGGCTTCTGCGGCAAGGGCGAGGCGCCCGCCTTCGTGCGCGCCCGCGACCTCACGGTCGGCGGCGACTTTCCGCACAACACATCCGGCGGGCAGCTCTCGGCCGGGCAAGCCGGCGCGGCGGGCGGATTCCTCGGGCTGACGGAGGCGATCCGTCAGGTCACCGGAACCGCCGGCGGCACGCAAGTCGCCGGCGCGCGCCGGGCGCTGGTCTCAGGCTTCGGCATGATCAACTACGACCGCGGCCTCTCCTCGGGCGCGGCCGTGATCGAGGGTCCATGAGCGGGGACGGTGACCGGCCGCTGCCGCCGGCCGCGCAGAGCCGTGCCGCACTAGGCCTCGTGCCGCTGGCAGCCGAGGGACGCTTCGCGCTCCAGGCGTGCGCCGCGTGCGGCACGCTGCAGTACCCCCCGCGCGACGCCTGCCACCGCTGCCTCTCCGTCGACCTCCGCTGGCAGGACATCGCGCGCGGCGGGACGCTCCTTGCCGAGACGGTCGTGCATGTCTCGGCGAGCCCCGCGTTCGCCGGCCTCGCGCCCCGCGTCGGCACCGTCGCGCTCGACGCCGGCCCGCGCGTGATCGCCTTTGTGCACCGCGCCATCCCGCGCGGCGGCCGCGTCCGGGTCGAGATCCGCCTCGACCGGGGCAGCGCGCCCGTGCTCGTCGCCTTCCCGGACGCGCCCGCCGCATGGGAGGAGGACGACGCGACCCTCGCGACCATTCTTGCGCCTCCCCCGGCGACGCCGGCGCACGGGGTTCCGGACTGAGCCCTGCGTTGGGTCAGCCCGAGACTGCCGCCGTCTGCTCCTCGCAGCGCAACCGGCAATTCTGACGCCGACGCCAGATCGTGAACACGCGCCCCTGCGTCTCCTGGTCAGGAGCCCGGGGCGTGCGGCGCAGGCTTCCATTTGAACGAAGCGCGGATTACGCCGTGGTCAGCCGTCCCGCTCACCTTGTGATCGTCGTAATTGAGGTGGTCGTTCTCGACAGTCATCTCGTCAAACGCCCAAAGACGATCGGTCGAGTTATCATAGAACTGCTCGCTGAACAGGATATGATCGAGGCTCTCACGCTGCTTCTTGAAGATATGCGTGTAGTAGACGTCGCGAGTCGAACGGTACTCCTGAAGCGTCTGCGCCGTGTAAAGCGAATTATCACCGCCACCCTGTGAGAGCGGACCCAAGTACTGCGGTTGCTCGGTCAGAATATTTAGTGTGTTGGAGTTGTTGCCATCATTCATGTCCCCGATGACAACGACTGGTGTGTTCGTGCCTTTGGCAATCTTGGTGATGAGAACTCGGAGCGCAGCCGCTTCCGCCGTGCGCCGCACGGTCGAGATCGCATAGCCAAGTGCGTTGACGTGGGGGCCGTGAACGTCACGCATGTACCAGTCCCGTTCCCGCCAAACCTCGGTCGGTCGCCGCGACTTGAAGTGGCAGACAAACACGTGGATGACCGGGGTCTGCGGGTCCGGCCTGACCTGCGCGTGAAGTATAGGACGCGAAAAGCTGCGCAGATTGACTTCGATCGTCTCCTGCTGCGGATCATCGCCGGTGCTTCTGAGAACTGTCTCCGCCGGGAAATCGGTGATCCATTCAGGATCCGCAACCAGCATGTCGGACCTTACGGCACCGGCGCAGACGATGCCGTCGCCGGCATGACCTGGCGGCACTAGCGCGGTGTGCGTATCCTTGAGCCCCGCCCCCTCGATCACCTCGTCCAGTGCTTCTGCGGCCCAGAGCTCTTGAAAGCCCACGAAGTCGGCTGCGAGCCGGCGCAACATCTGCGCGGACCAGGCGATCTTGCGATCATAAACCGCCTGCTCCCAGCCGTCAGTGTCCCTGTAGACCTTTTTCCCAGGAAGCTGCAGGTTCAGGAGATTGAAGCTTGCAAATGAAACGTCACGCGCTGCCATCCTAGAAATCCTGAATTGAACAGGTCTTTGAAAAATGAGCTCGGATGAGCGTCATGTTGCCGTTCGTAGCAGGCTCTTGCAACGATTTCTTGACCGTCAGCCCCTTTCGCTGTCCCGCCGCAGTGCCATTCGCCCTGGTGTGAGCGTCCGGATGCCCGTCACGAGCACGGCGCAGACGCACCGGTCGCCCTGCGGTCCTTCCCATCGTGAGGACCGGCCGCGACATGGTGAAGTCACGGGTGTACGGGCTTTCGACGTGATATGAGAGAGTTCGGCCTCTCTCGCGTCCACAGTCCTGGCAGGGGTCCTGAAAACGCAAACGCCGCCCCAAAGGACGGCATTTCAGCGTTTCACAAAGGGTAAGATCTGGTTGCGGGGGCAGGATTTGAACCTGCGACCTTCAGGTTATGAGCCTGACGAGCTACCGGGCTGCTCCACCCCGCGCCAGTTGGCGGACGCTCCGTGGCGCCGACGGGGTGCATCTAGCAACCCTCGGCGGCGAGTTAAAGGGGAAAGGCGACATCGCACTGTCATAAATTCGCAGGGCTGCCCCGCGATGCCTGTTCCGCGACCCCGACCGCTCGTGCAGCCGGGATCCGTGACGGCGGTCACAGAGCGGTCGATCCCCAGGCTGCGCTGGGCCCGGAGCCATCGCCGCAGGCACAATGCGTCACCACGTCACGATTCCGGAAACAACGGAGACGAACCCGATGCGACGGCTCCTGACGGACGGCACCCGCTGGCTCACCGACAGCGGGCTCGAGACGACGCTCGTCTTCCTCGACGGGATGGCACTGCCCGCCTTCGCCGCCTTCATCCTCGCCGACAGCGAGGAGGGGCGCGCCCGGCTCCGCCGATACTACCGGGAGCATGCTGCCGTGGCACGGCGGCACGGCCTCGGCTTCGTGTTCGAGACGCCGACCTGGCGCGCCAACCGCGACTGGGGCGCGCGGGTCGGCTACGACGAGGCGGCGCTGTTCCGTGTAAACCGCTACTGCGCCCGGATGCTGCGCGCGCTCGCCGCGGAGTTCGACGACATCCCGACGCTCATCTCCGGCCAGATCGGTCCACGCGGCGACGGCTACGTCGCCGGCGAGGCGATGAGCGTCGACGAGGCCGCTGACTACCACGCGCCCCAGATCACTGCGTTCGGCGAGGCGGACCTCGTCTCGGCGCTCACGATGACGAACGTTCCGGAGGCGACCGGCATCGTCGAGGCGGCAAGGCGGCTCGGCCAGAACGTGGCGATCTCCTTCACCACCGAGACGGACGGCCGGCTGCCGTCCGGCACACCGCTCGGCGAGGCGATCGAGGCCGTCGATGCGGCGACGGGTGCCTACGCCTCGCACTTCATGGTCAACTGCGCGCACCCCTCCCACTTCCGCGCCAGCCTGACGTGCGCTGCGGCGGGCAGGATCGCGGGCATTCGCGCCAATGCGTCCACGCTGTCGCACGCCGAACTCGACGCGTGCGAGACGCTAGACATCGGCGATCCGGACGCGCTCGGCCGTGACTACGAGGTGCTTGCGGCGCTCCTCCCCGGCCTCCGCCTCTTCGGCGGCTGCTGCGGGACGGACATCCGCCACATCCACCCGATCGCCGCCGCGGCGTCCGCCGTTCCGCGGGCGGCCGCCGAGTAGCTACAGCGCCTCGCGCGCGGCGACGTGAAGGATCGCGTGCCGCCGCGCGAGGCGGGGGATGTCGGCCATGTAGCCGCCGCCGAGCACGCCCGCGACGGGTAGCCCCCGCGCCCGCGCCGCCCGGATCACCCGACGGTCCCGCTCGGCGAGGCCGGCGTCGGTGAGCGCGAGGCGGCCGAGCCTGTCCTCCACGTGCGGGTCGACGCCGGCGTTGTAGAACAGGATGTCGGCCGAGTGGGCGAACGCCCGCTCCAGCGTCTCGTCGAGGACGGCGAGGTAGGCCTCGTCCTCCACCCCATCCGGCAGCGCGACGTCGATCGTCGAATCCGCCTTCCGCACCGGGTAGTTGGAGGCGGCGTGGATCGACACGGTCACGACGGACGGGTCGCCCGCAAAGATCCGCGCCGTGCCGTCGCCCTGGTGCACGTCGCAGTCGATCACGAGGGCCCGCTCGATGGCGCCGTCGGCCTGCAGCACCCGGATCGCCACCGCGACGTCGTTGAAGACGCAGAAGCCCGCCCCCTGCTCGGCCCGCGCGTGGTGGCTGCCCCCGGCCGTGTTGCAGGCGATGCCGTGCTCGAGGGCGAGCCGCGCGGTGAGCGTCGTCCCGCCGCACGCCGCGCGGGCACGGAGCGCCACCCGGTCCGTCATCGGCAAGCCGATCTCGCGCGCGACCGCGTGCGGCACCTCGGCGTTGAACACCTGGTCGACGTAGGCGCGGTCGTGGGCGAGCGCGATCCACTCGGCGGGTGCCGGCGCGGGCGTCACGAACGGAGCGAAGCCGAGCCCGGTCAGAACCTCGGCGACGGCGCCGAACTTCCCCATCGGGAAGCGGTGGTTCTCCGGCAGCGGCGCCTGGTAGTGCGAGTTGTGGACGACAGGGAGCATCGCAGACACCTCGGCGCTCGCGGGCGCCGATGCAAGCCGGCGCGTCCGCGCAGTCCCGTGCCCGGCTGGCTGGACGCCGGGCAGGGCCACGCCCTAGATGCCCCTCCCCCGCCCCGAGTGCCTCAATGACCGTCCGCCCCTTCGCCGTCACCTTCCCGATGGTCCTCGGGATCGCCCTCCCGATGACGCTCGCCCACGTCACGACGCCGCTGATCGGCGTCACGGACGCGGCGGTGATCGGCCAGCTCGGCTCGGCGGCGCTGATCGGGGGCGTTGCCGTCGGCGCGCTCTTCTTCGACGTCCTCGGCACCACCTTCAACTTCCTCAGGATGGCGACGACGGGCCTCGTCGCGCAGGCGATGGGCGCGGGCGACGCGGAGGGCGAGGCGCTCACTCTCGCCCGCTCGCTCCTCATCGCGCTCGCCGGCGGGCTCATCGTCCTCGCGGTGCAGGGGCCGATCCTCGGGCTCTTCCTCCAGGCGATGGGGGCGAGCGCGGAGGTCGCCGCGGTGCGCGTCTGGGGCGTGCCCTTCATGCTCGCCAACTACGCGATCCTCGGCTGGCTCCTCGGCCTCGGGCGGGCACGGACCGGGCTCCTCGTTCAGGTCGTCCTCGGCGGCACCAACATCGGCCTGTCGTTCGCGCTGGTGCTCGGCGCGGGGTGGGGCATCTTCGGCGTCGCGCTCGGCTCAGTGGTGGCCGAGATCGTCGCCCTCCTTCTCGGCGTCCTGATCCTCGTCCGCTCCGGCCCGGCGGTGCGGCCGACGTGGGCGGCGATCCTCGAGCGGTCGGCGCTCATCCGGCTGATGGCGGTCAACCGCGACATCTTCATCCGCTCCGTCCTCCTCGTCGGCGCCTACGCCTTCTTCACCGCCGTCGGCGCCCGCTATGGCGATGTCGTGCTCGCGGCGAACGCGATCCTCCTCAACCTCCTCAACGTGTTCGCCTACGGGCTCGACGGGCTCGCGACGGCGGCGGAGCAGCTCGGCGGCCGCGCTGTCGGCGCGCGCTATCGCCCGGCGTTCGACCGCACGGTCCGCCTCACCGTCGCCGCCGGCCTCGTCTTCGGCGGCGCGCTGACCGCGGTCGCCTTCGCCGGCGGCGACCTCTACGTCCGCATGATGACGACGGCGGAGGACGTCCGCGCGGCGGCCATGGCTTACCTCCCCTTCGTCGCACTCACTCCGCTCGCCGGCGCGCTCGCCTTCGTGATGGACGGCCTCTTCATCGGCGCGACCTGGACGCGGACGATGCGCGACATGATGATCGCCTCCACCCTCGCCTACGTCCTCGTCTGGTGGCTGGCGGCGCCCGCCTACGGCAATGCGGCGCTGTGGGGCGCGCTCATCGTCTACCTCGCCGCGCGCGGGGTGACGCTCCTCGCCGTCGTCCCGCTCCTCGCCCGCCGCACCTTCGGCGTGCCGCCGGATGCAGTCGCCGGACCGGCGCAATAGTACGCTGGACGAACGTTATTGCCGCAGGTACGATTCCGGCTACAGATCTGACGGTTGGCATGCGGGCTCGCTCGCGGGGGCGTGTCCCCGGCGCATCGGGACCTTCATGCACGACCCAACTTCCGCGCCGGGCGCGGACCGACGATCGGGGGCTGGGGTGCTGCAAGCGAGCGCTGGGGGCGCCGGGCCGCGGTCTTCGACCATCGCGCCTCGTGCGGCGCTGATCCTGACGGCGACGCTGATCGTTGCCGTCGCCGCGCTGTCGGCGCTCTCGGTGTGGCAGGGCTATCGCGACACGCTGCTCACCGCGCGCGCCCGCGCCGAGGGCGCCGCGCAGGTCATCGCCGCGCACACCTCGTGGCTCGTCGAAGCCTCCCGGCAGGCGCTCCTGCGCATCGACGAGACCGTGTCGGAGCGGCCGGACGACCTTCTCGGCGGGACGGCGGGCGATCTCGACGCCGCCGTCGAGGGGCTGCCGGTCGAGGTGGTCGCCTGGGTGATCGATTCGAACGGTCGCTCCGTCCTCAGCACCGACCCCGATCTCCAGTCGATCGACGCCTCCGACCGCGACTACTTCAAGGCGCTCCGGGACGGCGAGGCATGGGTCATCTCGCCGCTGATCCGCGGCAAGGCGACCAACCGGCAGGTGTTCGTCATCGGCCGGCGGATCGAGCGGGACGGGCGCTTCGCCGGCGCAGCCCTCATTTCCGTCCCGTCGACCCTCGTTGCCGATTTCTGGCGCACCATGACGCTCGGCCCCGGATCGACGTCGAGCATCGTGCGCGACGACGGCTGGCTCGTGGCCCGCTTCCCGGTCCCGGAGGAGGGCATCAACCTCAAGAACCAGGTCCTCTTCACACAGAACCTCGCCTTCCGGCCGGCCGGCTCCTACACCACCGTCTCGCCGGTGGACGGAGTCGCCCGGATCGTCGGCTTCCATACGATCCCGGACCTGCCGCTGATCGCTGTCGCCGGCCTTTCGCAGGACGAGGTGCTCGCAAACTTCTGGTCCAACACGGCGATCGCGGCGGCCATCGCCGTGCCGATCGCGCTAGCCCTGCTCGCGGTTGCAGCCTGGGTCACCGTCCTTCTGCGGCGCGACGAGTCGCAGCGCGCCGCACTCGCGGCGGCACTCGAGGAGAACAACGTCCTCTTCCGCGAGATCCATCACCGGGTGAAGAACAACCTGCAGACGGTCGCCTCGCTCGTCCGGCTGCAGGACATCCCGCCGTCGACCAAGCGCGAGCTGACGGCCCGCATCCTCGCGATGACGGCGGTTCACGAGCAGCTCTACCTGTCCGACAATTTCGGCGAGCTCGACCTTTCCGCCTATGTCGCCGACCTCGTCGCCAAGCTGAAGGCGAGCAACGTCGCGAACGTCACCGTCGCACAGACGCTGGACCCAATCGAGGTCGACACCGACCGCGCCATCCCGCTCGGCCTCGTCATCAACGAGGTCGTGCAGAACGCATTCAAGCACGCCTTCCCGGGGGACCGCGCCGGCGCCATCGAGATCAGCCTGCAGCGGAGCGGCACCAACCAGGCGCGGCTCGTGATCCGTGACGACGGGACCGGCTACGATCCAGAGACGGCGAAGCGGACCGGCATGGGAAGCCGCCTCATCGAGGCGCTGTCGAAGCAGATCGGCGCCGCGACCTCGGTGGTGCGGGACGGCGGCACGGTCTTCACGATGACCTTCCCGCTGTCCGGCCCGCTCATGGCTCGGGGCTGAGGCCAAGCACCGAGAGGCTCTGCCGGAAGTGCGGCGCCAGGGGCGCCGACACGTCGAGAATGCCGCCGGCCGGATGCGGCAGCCGGATGCGGCGGGCATGGAGATGGAGCCGGTTCTGCAGGCCGCCCGGCAGCGTCCAGTTCTCGACGTCGAAATATTTCGGGTCGCCGACGATGGGCGTTCCCATGTGGGCGCAGTGGACGCGGAGCTGATGCGTCCGCCCGGTGATCGGGTGCAGACCGAGGAGCGCGAACTGGCCGGAGCGGTCGAGGGTCTCGTAGTCGCTGACGGCCTTCTGCGCCTCCTTCGTCTTCTCCCGGACGACCCGCATCCGCTCCCCGTCGACTGTATCGCGGGCAATCAAGGTCGAGATCCGCCCCTCGGGCGGCGACGGGTGGCCACGGGTCAGCGCGAGATAGTCCTTGTGCGCGTCGCGCCCCTTGAAGCTCTCGGCGAGGTCGGCCGCCGCGGCGCGGGTGAGCGCGACCACCAGCACTCCCGTCGTCTCCCGGTCGAGCCGGTGGACGAGGCGGGGCTTGCGGCCCTTCCTGTCGCGCCAGGCCTCCAGCATTCCGTCCACATGGCGCGAGAGGCCGGAGCCGCCCTGCACGGCGAGACCGTACGGCTTGTTGAGGACGACGAGCGCGTCGTCGCGGTGGATGACCATGGCGTCGAGCGCCGCAGCGTCGCCTGTCGCTGCGGGCGCGGCGGTGGCTCCGGCGGCGGCGATCGGCGGCAGGCGCACGGTCTGCCCGGCTTCCAGCCGCGTCTCCATCTTCGCCCGCGCCCCGTCGACGCGGACCTGCCCCGTCCGCACCACCTTCGACAGCGCGCCGAGCGGCACGTCGGGGAAGCGCTGGCGCAGCCAGCGGTCGAGCCGCATCCCGGCGTCGTCGCCCTCGACGGGGACGTGGTGGACACGGGGCCCCTCGCTCACGATCCCCTCGCAAGCGCGAGGCCCGCCGCCGCACCGCCCACGGAGAGGACGACGCTGGCGGCGATGTAGCCCGCCGCCGTCGCGGCCCGGCCGCGCTCCAGCATGGCGACGACCTCGAGCGAGAACGTCGAGAAGGTGGTGAAGCCGCCGAGGACGCCGGACATCACGAGGAGGCGCACCGGCGGGCTCGCCCACGCCGACCCGGCGACCCAGCCGATGAGGAGCCCGCCGACGACGTTGACGGCGAGCGTGCCGGCCGGGAAGTGCGGCGAGACGTGCTGCCCGAGGACGCCGACCCAGTAGCGGGCGATCGCGCCGGCCGCCCCGCCCGCGCCGACGAGGAGACTCGCCAGCGCCGGGCTCAAGCCGCCGGCGCCCGTCCGCGCTCCTCCGCCGGTGCCTCGGCGGGCGCCTCCCATCGCTCGACGCCGCGGTCGTAGTCGCGGTGGAGCGTCCCCATCACACGGTCCCAGAATGAGAAGAAATTAGCGAAGTTGTAGTTGAAGTGGCTGTGGTGCTGGTCGTGGAACAGCGTGCAGACCATAGGCGAGGGGATGCGCGTCCACTTCGACGCCGCGAACTCGAAGCCCGAGTGCCCGATCATCCCGTTGAAGTGGTCGTAGACCCGGTGCGCGACGAGGACGGCTGGCGGGATCGGCAGGATGAACGGCACCCACAAATAGTAGGACTGCATCACGAACGCGTCGACGAGCGTATCGGAGTAGTTCGACCACACCGTCGGCGCGACGGAGCGGTGGTGGTACTGGTGATGCTTGTAGAACGGCCCCCAATGCATCAGCCGGTGGCCCCAGTAAAACCAGGCGTCGAACGCCACGATCGACACGGCGAACATCAGCGGCACCGACCACCAGGAGAGCTCCAGCGGGGCGACCAGCGTCCAGCCCTTCCACTGCGCGAAGAGGCCGCCGGCGAGGCAGAAGCAGGTGGCCGTCAGCGACCAGGCGCTCTGCCGGATCTCCTTCCACTTCCGCTTCTCGCCCCGGCGGCCGGCCTGGATGCGCCGCTCGGGGTGGCGGTGAGCGTACCACTGGAACAGCGTTCCAAAGCCGATGTAGAGGCCGAAGGTGACGGCGTAGACGATGCCCCAGAGGGCGAGGAACTCGAGGAGGGTCTGCAACGGTCGTCTCCTGTACGGGGCCGACTTAGCGCCGCCTCCCGAGCCAACGCAACAGCGCCGTGATCGATCGGAACTCGTCCAATTCTCAGCGGCCCTCGCGCCGGCGGCGGGCGCGCACCTCGGCCGCCGCGGCGAGGCGCGCCTTCAGTGTCGCCTCGGCGCCGTACTCGGTGGGGCCGTAGAAGCTCGCCGGTTCGATGTCGTCAGGAAAGTAGTTCTGGCCCGAGATCGCGCCCGGCGCGTCGTGGTCGTACTCGTAGCCGGCGCCATAGCCCTCCTGCCGCATCAGCTTCGTCGGCGCGTTCAGGATGTGCGGCGGCGGCGGCAGCGACGGCGTCTCCTTCACGAACCGCCGCGCCGCCTTGTAGGCGACATAGGCCGCATTCGATTTCGGCGCCAGAGCGAGGTAGATGGTGAGCTCGGCGAGCGCGAGCTCCCCTTCCGGCGAGCCCAGGAAGTCGTAGGTGTCCTTGGCGGCGATCGCGAGCGTCAGCGCCCGCGGGTCGGCGAGGCCGATGTCCTCGGCGGCCATGCGGGTGAGGCGGCGGGCGAGGTAGAGCGGGTCCTCGCCGCCCTCCAGCATCCGGCAGAGGTAGTAGAGCGCCGCGTCCGGGTCCGAGCCGCGCACCGACTTGTGCAGCGCCGAGATGAGGTTGAAGTGCCCGTCGCGGTCCTTGTCGTAGGACGGCGCCCGCTTCTGGAGGACGGCCTGCACCGCCGCCTCGTCCAGCGTCTCGCCGGCCTTGGCGACGCGGTACACCTCCTCGGCGAGCGTGAGGATCGCCCGCCCGTCCCCGTCCGCCATCCGGACGAGGCTCGCCCGCGCGCCGGCCGTGACGGGCAGAGGCCCCCGCGCCGCCTCCGCCCGCGCGAGGAGCGCATCCAGCGCCTCGGCATCGAGGGCGCGGAAGGTCAGCACCTGCGAGCGGGAGAGGAGCGCGCCGTTCAGCTCGAACGACGGGTTCTCCGTGGTGGCGCCGACCAGCGTGATCGTCCCGTCCTCCATGACGGGCAGGAAGGCGTCCTGCTGGGCGCGGTTGAAGCGGTGGATCTCGTCGACGAAGAGAAGCGTGCCGCGGCCGATCTCGCGCGACCGGCGGGCCGTGTCGAACACCTTCTTGAGGTCGGCGACGCCGGAGAAGATCGCCGAGATCTGCACGAATTCGAGCCGCACCCGCGTCGCGAGGAGGCGCGCCAGCGTCGTCTTCCCCGTCCCCGGCGGCCCCCAGAAGATCATCGAGCCGACGCGGCCCGAGGAGAGCATCCGCGTGAGCCGCCCCTCCGGGCCAAGAAGCTGCGGCTGGCCGACGATGTCCTCCAGCCGCTCCGGCCTCAGGAGGTCCGCGAGCGGTCGCGGCGCCGCCTCCTCCATGCCCGCCGCGCTGAAGAGGTTCGCCACCCCCGCCTCAGCCGCCGAGGATGAGCGACAGCTGCCGCCCGTCCCGCTCGATGATGATGTCCCAGAACCGGTCGCGGTCGCCCGCGAGACCGACCAGCATCCGCGTATCCTCGACCGTCCAGCCGTTCACGGCGACGACCCTGTCGCGCTCGCGCAGGCCGACCCGCTCGGCGATGGAGCGCGGGTCGACGCGGGCGATCACGACGCCGGTGGTGGAGAGCTCGAAGCCCATCTCGTCCGCCACCGCCGGCGAGAGGTTCATCACGATGGCGCCCGCGAACGGCGAGATGCCGTCGATCCGCCGCGCATCGCGGGCCGGTCGCTCCGGCGGCGGCTCGAGGGCGACGTCGAGGAGAAGCGCCTCGCCGTCGCGCCAGACGGCGACCTCCGTCCGCCCCGCGATGCCGCGCGTCGCGTAGTGGTAGCCGAAGGTGTCCGGGTCGTAGATCGGCTCGCCGTCGACCGCCACGATCACGTCGCCGACGCCGAGTCCCGCCCGCCGCGCCGGCCCGTCCGGCAGCACCTCGACGACCACCGCGCCGGACGGCCGGTCCAGCCCGAGCTGTCCGGCGAGCTCGCTCGTCACCGGCTGCAGCCGCGCGCCGAACCAGGGCCGCCGCACGCCGCCACCGGCCTCGGCCGACTGCACCACCACGCGCACCATGTCGGCGGGGATCGCGAAGCCGATGCCGTGCGAGCCGCCCGTCCGCGAGTAGATCGCCGTGTTGATGCCGACGAGGCGACCCGCCATGTCGACGAGCGCACCGCCGGAGTTGCCCGGGTTGATGGCGGCATCGGTCTGGATGAAGAAGCGGTAGTCGGTCACTCCCACCTGCGTGCGCGCCAGCGCCGAGACGATTCCCTGCGTCACCGTCTGCCCGACGCCGAACGGGTTGCCGATGGCGAGCACCAGGTCGCCGACCTCCAGCGCCTCCGTGCCGCCGATGGGGAGCGTCGGGAACGGCCCGCCATCGATCTTGAGGACGGCGAGGTCGGTCCGGTCGTCCTTGAGGAGCAAGGTCGCCGGGAACTCTCGCCGGTCGGCGAGGCTGGCGCGGATCTCCGCCGCGTCGCGGATGACGTGCGCGTTGGTGACGATGAGGCCCGACGGGTCGACGATCACCCCCGAGCCGAGCGAGACGTTGCCGCCCGGCCCCTCGCGCGGACCGAAGAAGCGGCGCAGCATCGGGTCGTCGTCGAACGGCGAATCCCCTCGTTCGGCGGTAATGTTCACCACCGCAGGCGCCGCCTGCCGCACCACCGGCGCAAAGGAGAGCGCGATCTCCGCGCGGGAGGCCGGGACGGCAGGGGCGAGCCCCTCCGCGACGGCGGCCGCCGGCGTCAGGGCGAGGCTGGTGGCGAAGAAGAGGGCGCGCGCGGTGCGGCGTGCGGAACGGGGCGTCGGCATGGGCGGCAGAGTGATCCGCCCCGCCCGGCGGGGCAAGCGCCGCGATCGTGCCCGGCGGCGTTTTGCCCTTCCGGCCGTCAGTAAAGCGTGACGGCCCTGCGGCCGTCAGTGGAACGTGACGGGCGCTCCCGACGCGCCGCCGGGTGCGATCAGGCGGGCGTAGACGCTCATCCAGAAGCGGCAGATCTCGTCCTCTCCCGCCCGCATCGCTTCGGCCGCCTGGACCATCGCCTCGATCGCCGCGGCCTCGCCGTGCAGTGCCTCGAGGCGCCAGATCGCCTCGTCGACGCGGACATCCGTCCGGTTGTGCATCGCATCAAAGAAGTTCTGCATCATCTGCGCGAGCTCGGCATAATCGTTCTGAACGGCCACGGCGCCTGCCCCATTTCGCGGTGCTGTTAACGACAGTCACTCGACTATAGATGGTTGCTGCGCCTGCTGGCATTATCCTCAAATTGGGGAGGGCGCCCACTTATGCCGGCGGAGCGGACGGGTGACGGCGACTGGCGGAGAGCCGCGCATCCGGAGGCAGGAGCGGACGGGCGCGTCGATGCCTCGCCCGCCGCGGTGGCCGCCGTTGCGACCCTCGCCACGGCGCGCGGCCTCGGCCGGGTGATCGAGACGATGCGCGACGTCTTCTACATGAAGCACCTCAGCTACCTCGCTGCGCGCTACGGCAACGACCCGGCGAAGGACCCTTACGTCCGCTCGACCTACCCCGCGACCTGGATGGCGCGCTATCTCCTGAAGCGCTACTGGCGGATCGACCCGGTAATGCGCGAGGGGTTCCGCCGCATCGCCCCGTTCGACTGGGCCGAGATCGATCGCACCGACCCCAAGGTGGCGGCCTTCTTCGTCGATGCGGAGCGGTTCGAGGTCGGTCGCAACGGGCTCTGCATCCCGCTCACCAACCGGCTCGGCCAGCGCGGCATCCTGTCGGTGGCGAGCGACCTCACGGGCGCCGCCTGGTCCGAATACAAGGCGGCGTTCATGCCGGACTTCATCGAGGTCGGCCAGGCCGTCCACCGCCGCGCCCTCAAGGAACTGTTCGGCGACGATGCGCCCGGCCCCCATCTCAGCCCGCGCGAGAAGGAAATGCTGCGGTGGGTGGCGGCGGGGAAGGAGGTGCCGGACATCGCGCTGATCACCGCACTCTCCGAGCACACGGTGCGGACCTACCTGAAGTCGGCCCGCCTGAAGCTCGACTGCGGAACGATGGCGCAGGCGGTGGTGAAGGCGGAGCGGCTGAACCTCCTCAACGACCCCGACCAGTAGACCCGCACCGCGAGGAGCGCCGGCCGCGCGAGGGCGAGGAGGACGGGAAGGTCGGCGCCCATCTCAGGCGGCCATGGCCAACATCGGGACCGGCGGCGGCACGAGGAGCGGCCCCGCGAGCCCGAGCGCCGCGCGCTGGGCGTCGAGGAGCGCCCGCGTGCAGGGCGTCACCCCGAGGTGTACGGGCACGGAGAACGCGTCCGACCGGCCGATCACGTCGAACGGCACGCCGAAGCGCCGCCACATCCGGAGCCGGAGGTCGTCGAAGTTCGCGAGGTAGGTCTCGATCCCGCGGGCAAGGCCGAATTCCAGCGCGGCGACGTGCATCGCCCGCAGGATCGCAATCCGGCGGTCGCCGAGGCCGCGCGCCCGGATGAGGTCGTCGTCCACGCAGAGCCGGGTGATCTCCCACACGAAGGGCGACTGGAAGTCGGCGTCCGGCACCGTCTCGCCGAACACGTCGGCGAGCAGCGTCGGCCCGCTCGTCGGCATCAGCCGCCCGCAGGCGTAGAGCTCCTCGCCGGCCTCGTCGGTGTGGAGCACATAGACCGGGTCGTGCGTGTCGTAGACGTCCCGCTCCTCCTCGCCATCGTGCTCGACCCAGTTCAGCTCGTCGCGGAAGACACGCGCCCGGAGCTTGAACATCTTGGCGACGAGTTCGCGATACGCTCGAACATCACGACCGTTGAGAATGACGAACATCGTGCCCACCTGCGCTTCTGTTCTTCAATCTTAGGTGGGGGCGTTCGGCCGGCGATAAGTCTTCGTGGCGAGGACAACGCCGGGGAGACGAGGGCGGACTTACCCCCGCACTCGCGCACCACCTCGCCGCCGCCGCACGTGTCGCGAACCGGCGCGACGCGCCCTGTCTCGCCGCAGGGTTCGCGGCCTGTCCCCGCCCGAACCCCGCCTCTCCCCGAGGGTCGGCGCCTCCTTCGGGCGGGGATTGGCAGCGCGGCGGCGCATGGCCGAGCGGGGCAGCCTTGCGCCATCATGCGCGGCGGCACCCTTGCCTCCGCCCGCAGGGCGGGCGATAGCGGCGGCATGCCGGACCTTCCCACCGCCGTCGCCCTCCCTGCCGGCAGGACCAACACGTTGCGCGGCGTCGCCTTCATGGTGGCGACCACGATCATCTTCGCGGCGCAGGACGGCTTCTCGCGCGCGTTGGCGGAGAACCACTCGCCGATCTTCGTCACCATGTGGCGCTACTGGGCGTTCGGCGCGGTCTGCCTCGTCCTCCTGTGGCGAACCGGCTTTCGCAAGGGCCTCGCCTCCCGACAGCCGCGCGTGCAGATCGCCCGCGGCATCCTCCTTGCGCTCGAGATCTGCGTCGCAATCGCCTCGTTCGCGCTGATCGGCCTTGCCCCGAGCCACGCGATCTTCGCCTTCATGCCGCTCATGGTGGTGGCGCTGTCCGGCCCCGTGCTCGGCGAGAAAGTCGGCTGGCGGCGCTGGGCGGCGGTCGGCGTCGGTCTCGTCGGGATGCTCCTCATCATCCGGCCGGGGACGAGCACGGTGTCGCCCGAGATCCTGCTCGCGCTCCTCGCGACGACGATGTTCGCCGCCTACCAGCTGATGACCCGCCGCGTCTCGCGCACCGATCCGGCGATGACGAGCTTCTACTACACCGGCCTCGTCGGCGCGGTGACGATGACGCTGATCGGCCCGTGGTTCTGGTCGGTCATGACGCCGATCGAGGTGCTGATGATGGCGATCCTCTGCGTCACCGGGATGGTCGGCCACTTCCTCCTCATCAAGGCGTTCGAGGCAGCGGAGGCGTCGGCGATTCAGCCGTTCAGCTACCTCCAGACCGTGTTCGCCTCGGCGGTCGGCGTCATCATCTTCGGCGAGGTGGTGAGCCCGTGGACCATCCTCGGCGGCGCCATCATCATCGGCGCCGGGCTGTTCGCCTTCTGGCGCGAGAGGGTGCGCGCCAAGGCGGCGAAGGCGAGGGCGAACGCCTAAGCGCGGGACGGGCGAACGCCCTCGAGCTCCCGCCGCAGCGTCTCGACGAGCTCCGCCGCCGGCACCGCGCGGGCGAGCGGCGCGCCCTGCCCCGCCCAGTGCGCGCCGAAGCCGTGCTCCCCCTTCGCCTTGGCCGCCGCATGCAGCGCCTTCCCCGCATCGTAGGCGATCGGATAGTCCGGCGTGCGGCGGTCGGCTGCGGCGCCGAGCGCGGAAAAGCGATTGGCGAGCGTGCGCGCCGGCCGGCCGGAGATCGCCGCCGTCAGCACCGTGTGGAACGCGCCAGGTCCCGCGAGCGCCGCCCGGTAGCCCTCGTCCGCCGAGGACTCGGGGCAGGCGATGAACGCCGTGCCGAGCTGCGCCGCCACGGCGCCGAGGTCGAGCGCCGCGGCCATACCCGCCCCGTCCATGACCCCGCCGGCCGCCACCACCGGCAGCCCCGTCTCGCGCACGAGGAGCCGCGTCAGCGCCATTGTGCCGAGCCCGGCGTCGGCCGCGGCAGGGTCGAACACGCCGCGGTGGCCACCCGCCTCGATCCCCTGCGCCACCACGACGTCGATCCCCGCCGCCTCCACCGCCCGCGCCTCGTCGAGGCTGGTCGCCGTCGCGAGGAGGAGAACGCCTCGCTCGCGCAGCGCCGCGAGAAGGGAGGCCGGCGGCAGGCCGAAATGGAAGCTCACCACCGGCGGCGCGGTCTCCACGAGGACTGCCTGCATGTCATCGTCGTCGTTGATGCTCCGGTAGATCGTCCGCAGCCGTTCGGGCGGGACCGCGTCGAACTCGGCGAAGGCGGGGCGCAAGAGGTCGAGCCAAGCCGCCTCGCGCTCCGCGTCCGCCACCGCCGGGCCGTGGGCGAAGAGGTTGACGTTGAAGGCGCGGTTGGTGCGGGCGCGGATGGCCGCGATCGTCGCCCGCGCGTCGGCCGCGCTGCCGGCGCCGACGCCGACGGAGCCGAGCGCGCCCGCGTCCGACACCGCCGCGGCGAGCGCCGGCGTCGAGACGCCCGCCATCGGCGCCTGGATGAGAGGGATCGTGAGACCGAGCCGCTCCTCAAGGAAAGTCATCCGCCGCCTCGCCCTCGCCACGGTTCTCCGTCATCGCCCGGCCCGCCCGCTTTCCGCCGGCCGATGGGGGACTTTGTAATCCGACCCCGGCACGGCGAACCAGACCCGAAGGCAAATCCATGACCCGTGACGTGATCTTCCCCCCCGGCCGGCACGCGCTCTACGAGAAGCACGGCTACTCCGCCGCCGTCCGCTCCGGCGACCTCCTGTTCGTCTCCGGCCAGGTCGGCAGCCGCGAGGACGGCAGCCCCGAACCCGGCTACCAGGCGCAGTGCGAGCGCGCGTTCGCGAACCTCAAGGCGGTGCTGGAGGCCGGCGGCTGCACCTTCGACGACATTGTCGACGTGACGACCTTCCACACCGACCCGAACGCCCAGTTCGAGACTTTCCTGGCGGTGAAGAACCGCCACTTCCCGCGCCCGCCGTTCCCGACATGGACGGCGATCGGCGTCACCTGGCTCTCGGGCTTCGACATCGAGATCAAGGTGATCGCGCGCATCCCGACCTGATCCTCCTCTCGGACGGCTGCCATGATGATCCGCTCTGCCGCCCTCGCGATGGCCCTCACCGCCGCGTCCTGTCGGACGGCGCGCGGGCGCAGCTCACGGAATGGCTCGTCGGCAACGAGGTGGGCGGGCCGCTCCTGCGGGCCGGCATCCCCGGCGACTGGCGAGCCGGCGACCGCACGGGCGCCGGCGGGCACGGCACCCGCGGCATCGCCGCAATCCTCTGGCCGCCGGAGGACGGCGCCGTGATCGCCGTCGTCTACATCACCGAGACCGGCGCCTCGATGGACGAGCGCAACGCCGCCATCGCCCGCCTCGGCGAGGTGATCGCGGAAGCGGTCACCGCCGCGCGGAGCGACTGACGCGTCAGCCGAGGCCCGGCAGCCGCAGGCCGTGCTCGCGGGCGCAGTCTGCGGCGACCTCGTAGCCCGCGTCGGCGTGGCGCATCACGCCTGTCGCTGGATCATTCCAAAGGACGCGCTCCAGACGGCGCGCGGCGTCGGGCGTGCCGTCGGCGACGATCACCATCCCGGCGTGCTGGGAAAAGCCCATGCCGACGCCGCCGCCGTGGTGCAGCGACACCCACGTCGCGCCGGACGCGGTGTTGAGGAGCGCGTTGAGGAGCGGCCAGTCGGACACGGCGTCCGAGCCGTCCTTCATCGCCTCCGTCTCGCGGTTCGGCGACGCGACGGAGCCCGAATCCAGGTGGTCGCGGCCGATCACGATCGGCGCCTTCAGTTCGCCCGACGCCACCATATCGTTGAACATGAGGCCCGCCCGGTGCCGGTCGCCGAGGCCGATCCAGCAGATCCGCGCCGGCAGGCCCTGGAAGGCGATCCGCTCGCCGGCCATGTCGAGCCAGCGGTGGAGGTGCGTGTTGTCCGGGAAGAGCCGCTTCATGGCGGCGTCGGTCTTGCGGATGTCCTCCGGGTCGCCGGACAGCGCCACCCAGCGGAACGGGCCGACACCGCGGCAGAACAGCGGGCGGATGTAGGCCGGCACGAAGCCCGGGAAGGCGAACGCATCGGCGAGCCCCTCGTCGAGCGCCACCTGGCGAATGTTGTTGCCGTAGTCGAGCGTCGGCACGCCGTCCTTCCAGAACGCCACCATCGCCTCGACGTGGCGCCGCATCGAGGCGCGGGCGGCGGCTTCGACCCGCTTCGGGTCGCTCTCGCGCGCGCTCCGCCACGCCTCCAGCGTCCACCCACTGGGCAGGTAGCCGTTGATCGGGTCGTGGGCGGAGGTCTGGTCGGTCACGATGTCGGGCCGTACGCCGCGGCGGACGAGCTCGGGGAAGATGTCTGCCGCGTTGCCGAGGAGGCCGACCGACTTCGCCTTCCCCGCCCGCGTCCAGCGCTCGATGGTGGCGAGCGCCTCGTCCAGCGTGTCGGCGCGCTCGTCGAGGTAGCGGGTGCGCAGGCGGAACTCGATGCGCGACGGATCGCACTCCACCGCGAGGCATGAGGCGCCCGCCATCACGGCCGCGAGCGGCTGCGCCCCGCCCATGCCGCCGAGCCCCGCCGTCAGGATCCAGCGGCCCTTGAGGTCGCCGCCATAGTGCTGGCGCCCGGCCTCGGCGAAGGTCTCGTAGGTGCCCTGAACGATCCCCTGCGTGCCGATGTAGATCCAGGAGCCGGCCGTCATCTGGCCGTACATCATGAGGCCCTTGCGATCGAGCTCGCGGAAGTGGTCCCAGGTCGCCCAGTGCGGCACGAGGTTGGAGTTGGCGATTAGGACGCGCGGCGCGTCCGGGTGGGTGCGGAACACGCCGACCGGCTTGCCGGACTGGACGAGCAGCGTCTCGTCGTCGCCGAGCGTCTTCAGCGCCGCGACGATGCGGTCGAAGTCGTCCCAGCTCCGCGCCGCCCGGCCGATGCCGCCGTAGACGACCAGCTCGTGCGGGTTCTCCGCCACGTCGGGGTGGAGGTTGTTCATCAGCATCCGCATGGGCGCCTCGGTCAGCCACGACCGGGCGGTGATCTCCGGGCCGGTGGGCGGATAGACGTCTCGGCTGTTGCGGCGGAGGTCGGTCATGCGGGTGCCCTCGCGAGGGATAGGTGGCCGTCCATGCCGGCGGCTTCCGTGAGCGCGCCGGTACGCACGAGCGCTGCCGCGGCGGCGAGGTCGTCCGCGAGATAGCGGTCCTCCCCGAGCGCCGGGCAGACTTGCCTGAGCCGCGCGATCGCGGCCTCGAGCGGCGGGCTCGACCGGAGCGGGCAGCGGAACTCCACGCCCTGCGCCGCGCAGAGAAGCTCGATGCCGACGATCTGGCTGAGGTTCGCCGTCATCCTGAGGAGCCGGCGGGCGCCGTGCGCGGCCATGGAGACGTGGTCTTCCTGGTTGGCGCTGGTCGGCGTCGAATCGGTCGAGCAGGGGTTCGCGAGGTGCTTGTTCTCGCTCATCAGCGCCGCCGACGTCACCTCGGCGATCATGTAGCCGGAGTTGAGCCCGGGGTCGGGCGTCAGGAACGGCGGCAGGTCGTGCGACAGGGTCGGGTCCACCATCAGCGCGATGCGGCGCTGCGCGATGGAGCCGATTTCGGCGACGGCGAGCGCGATCTGGTCGGCCGCGAAGGCGACCGGCTCGGCGTGGAAGTTCCCGCCGGAGACGATGGCGCCGCCGTCCAGGACGAGCGGATTGTCGGTCACTGCGTTCGCCTCGACCTCCAGCGTCTCCGCCGCCTGCCTGAGGAGGCCGACCGCGGCCCCCGCCACCTGCGGCTGGCAGCGGATGCAATAGGGGTCCTGCACGCGCTTGTCGCCGGTGAGATGGCTCTCGCGGATCTCCGACCCCGCCATCAGCGCGCGGAGCGCCGCCGCGACCTCGATCTGCCCGCGGTGGCCGCGCAGCGTGTGGATCTCGGCCTCGAACGGGGCGGTGGAGCCCATGATCGCGTCGGTGGAGAGCGCGCCGGTGACGAGCCCCGCGCGCGCCGCCTCCCACGCCTCGAAGAGGCCGGCGAGGGCGTAGGCCGTCGAGAACTGCGTGCCGTTGATGAGGGCGAGCCCCTCCTTGGGGCCGAGCACCAGCGGCGCGAGCCCCGCCGCCGCCAGCGCCTCCGCGGCGGAGACGGTCGCGCCGCCGACGTCCACGGCGCCCTCGCCGATCATCGCCGCCGTCATGTGCGCCAGCGGGGCGAGGTCGCCCGAGGCGCCGACCGAGCCCTGCACCGGGACCACCGGCAGGATGCCGTGCGCGAAAAACGCCTCGATCTGCTCCACCACCGCCCAGCGCACGCCGGACGCGCCGCGGCCGAGGGAGAGGAGCTTCAGCGCCATCATGAGACGCACGACGGGCGCGGGCGTCCGCTCGCCGACGCCGCAGCAGTGGGAGAGGATGAGGTTGCGCTGCAGCCGGGCGGTGTCCCGTGCCTCGATCCTGACGCTCGCGAGCTTTCCGAACCCGGTGTTGACGCCGTAGATCGCCGCATCGCCCGCCGCCGCGGCGGCCACATGCGCCGCCGCGCGCTCGACCGCAGGCCAGGCGGAGCGGTCGAGAGTCACCGGCTCGTCGGAACGCCAGATGCGCTCGAGGTCCGCCAGCGTCGCCGCGCCCGGGGTGAGGATCATGCGGGGACGGCTCCTGCAAGGATGCGGCGGTAAAGCGGGTTGAAGCCGATGCGGTAGGCGAGCTCGGCCGGATGCGCGACGTCCCAGACCGCGAGGTCGGCCCGGAGCCCCGGCCGGATCATGCCGGAGTCGGCGAGGCCGAGCGCGCGGGCGGCGTTGCGCGTCGCCCCGGCGAGCGCCTCCTCCGGCGTCAGGCGGAAGAGGGTGGACGCCATGTTCATCGCCAGCAGCAGCGACGCGAGCGGCGAGGAACCGGGGTTGCAGTCGGTCGCGACCGCCATCGGCACGCCGGCGGCCCGCAGCGCGGCGACGGGCGGTGCCGTCGTCTCGCGCAAGGTGTAGAAGGCGCCGGGGAGGAGGACGGCGACCGTGCCCGCCGCCGCCATCGCCGCGACACCGGCCTCGTCGAGATGCTCGAGGTGGTCCGCCGAGAGGCCGCCGTGCCGTGCGACGAGCGCCGCGCCGCCGAGGTTGGAAAGCTGCTCGGCGTGGAGTTTGACGGGGAGGCCAAGCGCCTTGGCGTGTTGGAACACCCGTTCCATCTCGGCGGGCGAGAAGGCGATCCCCTCGCAGAACCCGTCCACCGCGTCGACGAGGCCATTCGCGTGCGCCGCATCGAGCCCCGGCAGAACCACCTCGTCGATGTAGTCGGCCGAGCGCCCCCGGTATTCCGGCGGCACGGCGTGGGCGGCGAGCCAGGAGGTCACCACGCGCACGGGGCGGACCTCGCCGATCCGCCGCGCGACGCGCAGGAGCTTCAGTTCATCCGCGACGGTGAGGCCGTAGCCCGACTTGACCTCGACGGTCGCCACCCCCTCCCCGATCAGCGCGTCGACCCGTGGCAGGGCGGCCGTGAGAAGCGCGTCCTCGCTGGCGGCGCGGGTGGCGGCGACGGTGGAGAGGATGCCGCCGCCCTCGCGCGCGATCTCCTCGTACGTCGCGCCCTGGAGGCGGAGCTCGAACTCCCGCGCGCGGTTGCCGCCGAAGACGATGTGGGTGTGGCAGTCGATCAGCGCCGGCGTGACGAACCGTCCGCCGAGCGGCACCCGCTCGCCCGCGTGCTCCGCCGGCAGATCGGCGGCCGGGCCGCACCATGCGATCCGCTCGCCGGCGATGGCGATCGCCGCATCGGGGACGAGCCCGAAGGCGGGGCCGCCCGGCTCCATGGTCGCCATCGCAAGATCGGTGAGCACCACGGGCGGCATCCGGACAGCCTTGGATTTCTCGCGCTTTTGGCTATTATGTCTGCACATAATTGCGTGTCAACGGGGCGGCGGATGCAGCGTCTCTGGGCGGAACAGGCACTCGCCGGATCGGGCTGGGTCGAGCGGGCGGCCATCACGGTCGGTGACGACGGCCGCATCCTCTCCGTGGAGCCCGGCCGCGACCCGGCGCCGGACGCCGAGCGCTTCGGCGTCCTCCTCCCGGCGCCGACCAACCTCCACTCCCACGCCTTCCAGCGCGCCATGGCGGGGATGACGGAGCGCCGCGGCGCCGATGGGCGTGACACGTTCTGGACGTGGCGCCAGCTGATGTTCCGCTTCCTCAACGCGCTGACGCCGGACGACGTGGAGGCAATCGCGGCCTTCGTGCAGATGGAGATGCTGGAGGCGGGCTACGCGGCCGTCGGCGAGTTCCACTACCTGCACCACCAGCCGGACGGCTCGCCCTACGACGACCTCGGCGAACTCGCGGCCCGGATCGTGGCGGCGGCGGGCGAGACGGGGATCGGCCTCACCCTCCTCCCCGTCCTTTACCAGCAGGCCGGCTGCAGCGGCGCGCCGCTCGTCCGCGGGCAGGTGCGGTTCGGCAACGACCCCGACCGGTTCGCGGCGCTCGTCGACCGGTCGGAGGCGCTCGTGGCGGGGCTCGGGCCGGACGCGGGGCTCGGCGTCGCCCCCCACTCCCTGCGCGCCGTCAGCCGCGACGGGCTCGCCGCCGCCACCCGCCTCCGCCCGGGCCTGCCGCTCCACATGCACGTCGCCGAGCAGACCGGCGAGGTCGACGAGGTGGTCGCCCACTACGGCCGCCGCCCGGTGGCGTGGGTCCTCGACGAGCACCCGGTCGACGGCCGCTGGTGCTTCATCCACGCGACGCAGATGACGCAGGAGGAGACCGTCCGCCTCGCCCGGAGCGGCGCCGTCGTCGGCCTCTGCCCGATCACCGAGTCCAGCCTCGGCGACGGCATCTTCAACGCAGAGACGTTCCTCGGCTCCGGCGGCACCGTCGGCATCGGCTCCGATTCCAACATCCGCATCGCGCTGTCGGAGGAGCTGCGGACGCTCGAGTACTCGCAGCGGCTGCTCCACCGCCGGCGCGCCATCCTCGCCCGCGTGGACGCCTCGACGGGCCGCGTCCTCTTCGGCCAGGCGGCCGCCGGCGGCGCCCAGGCCGCAGGGCGCGCGTCCGGCAGCATCGCGCCGGGCGCGTGGGCTGACCTCCTCGCACTCGACGCAGGCCACATCGACCTCGACGGCCGGCGCGGCGACGACCTCCTCGACAGCTTCGTGTTCGCCGGCGACGACCGGATGGTGACCGATGTCTGGTCCGCCGGCCGCCGCATGGTCCGGGAGGGCCGCCACATCCGGCGCGACGCGATCGCCGCCCGCTACCGGCAGGCGATGCGAGGCCTGAGGGAGCGGCTGTGACGGAGGTGCGCCCCACCTCCTGGCGCGCGGTGCACGGCGAGCTCCTGCGCCGCATCAACGCGCGCGAGTGGCCGCCGGGAAGCGCGCTGCCGGGCGAAGCCGAGCTTGCCGCCGAGTTCGGCTGCGCCCGCGCGACGGTGAACCGGGCGATGCGGGAGCTCGCCCTCGCCGGGCTCGTCGCCCGCAAGCGCAAGGCCGGCTCGCGTGTCGCGCTCCACCCGGCGAGCCGTGTCGTCCTCAACATCCCGATCATCCGCCTCGAGGTGGAGCAGCGCGGCGCCGTCTGGCGGCAGGGGCTCCTCCTGCGCGAGCTGACGCCCGCCCCGGCGCGGATCACCGGCGGGCTCGCGCTCCCGAGCGGCACGGTGATGCTCCATGTCGAGGCGCTCCACTTCGCCGACAACCACCCGTTCCTGCACGAGGACCGGTGGATCAATCCCGCCGCGGTGCCGCACGCCGTCCACGCGGATTTCACGGCGGTCAGCGCCAACGAGTGGCTGATCGAGAACGCGCCCTATACGAGCGGCGACATCGCGTTCTCGGCGGCCAGCGCCGACCCTGCATTGGCTGCGCTGCTCGAGGCGCCCGCCGGCGCCGCAATCTTCGTGGTCGACCGGATCACCTGGGACAGGGGCACTCCCGTCACTGCGGTGCGGCTCTCCTACGCCCCGGGCTACCGGATGACGACGGTTATCTGAGGGCCTCCCAGCCTCTCTTCAGAGAGGCGGGTGGGCCTCGTAGATGCCGACCGCGATAGGCTCCCCATCGTCATGGAGGGCGAGCGTCGCTGAACGGTGGGGCTCGGGAAGGCGGCAGGCGATGATTGTCGCCTCGCTGGCGACGACCGCGCCGCCGAAGCGCTTCGTCGCGTGATGCAGGCGGCTCGCGACATTGGCGGGCTCGCCGAAGAACTGCAGCTGCGGCCCGTCCACCTCCTGCCCGATCAGCCCGGAGCCGATGTGGATCCCGACGCCCGCCTCGAGCGGGCGCCCGAGGTCCCGTTGCAGGGCGGCCGACAGCGCGGCAAGGTCGGCCTGAACGTCGAGCGCCGTCTTGAACGCGGTCCGCCCTGTCTCCTCCGGGGCGCGCTCGACGGGGAAGACCGTCATCAGCCCGTCGCCGGCGATGCTGACCACGTGACCGCCGCTGTCGCCGACCCGCCGGCGCACGATCTCCTGCCATGCGCCGAGGATGTGGAAGACGTCGTAGGGGAGCCGGCCCTCGAGGAGCGCCGTCGAGTTCCTGAGGTCGAACGCGGCGACGACGACGGTCTCCTCCCGCGTCGCGATCAGCGGGGCCGCTGCGGGCAGCGCGCCGGCACCGCGCGCGGAGAGGACCGGCACGACCACGATCTCGCCGACGGGCTTCAGCTGGCAGGCGAGCCGGACGCCTCCCGGCGCGCGGATCCGGGCGAGCGTCGCCGCCTCGAGGTCGGCCGGCGGCGGCTGAGGTGCCGAGCCGGGGAGGATCTGGACGCGGCAGGTGGAGCATCGCGCCCGGCCGCCGCAGAGGGACGGCGGCGCAATCCCGGCGCCCCGCAGCGCGGAGAGCAGCGTTTCGCCGCGTTCGGCTGCGATCGGCGGATGCCCCGCAGCGCGCACGACGAACCCGGGCTTCAGCCGCGCCATCACCCGCCGCGCGGCCGCCACCGACACCGCCGTTGCCAGCGCCGCCAACCAGCCGCCGACGAGGATGCGGGTCAGGTCCCGTACGGCCACATCGCCCGGCCCGGCGACACCGGAGGCGAGCTCGGCCACTTCCGCTTCGAGCCCGGCATTCGTGAAGCCGAGGAGCGCGAGCGTCGGCACAAGCAGGGCAATCGTGGCGAAGGCCGGACGGATGCGCCGCCAGACGGGACGGAACCGCAGCCAGTCCCGGATCCCGAGGCAGCCGTGCGTCCACACGAGTGCGACAAGAGCCACCTGCAGCCCGTAGGCCAGCGGGTCGCCTACGGCGTAGTGGGCGAGGACGCGCGCAAGCCCGTCGTCGGAGCCGAGGAGGCTCGGCCCGATCAGCACGATCGCAAGATGCGGCAGCAGCGCCAGCGGCACGAGGAGACCGAGGATGCCCTGCAGCCGCCGCCGTAGCGGCGCCATCCAGAACCGCCGGCCAGCGACCGACATCAGCCCCAGGGCGGCGTGCAGCAGGAAGGCGCCGTAGAGGGCCGCCTCCCCAGGCGGCGTCTGCCAGACGGCGAGCGTGACAGAGCTGACCGCCCGCATCCCGTCGATAAGGAATAAGCCGCCGGCGAGGCCGATGAGGTGGCAGGCGACGTAGCTGAACAGGACAAGGCCGGAGACGAGGCGAAGGTCCCTGATGGTGGGCAGGCGGCTCGGACGCCGACCGCCGTCGGCCGGCGACGCCGTCGGTGTCTCCGCACTGTGCGACGCGGTCATGACCCGGGTGCGTGACACGTCGCCGGAGGCGTGAGGCTCAGCCCGTCCCCGCGCTGGCGCCATCCGCTTCTCAGCCAGACAGCGGAGATGGCGAGGAGATGCGGCCGCCGCTCATGCCGCGGCCGTGAGGCTCGACGCGTTGAAGACACGGACCCCCGCATCGTAGAGTTCGAGGTCGACCGCATTCGCTTCGACCAGTTCCTCGCTCAGCGTCGGGCCGAGTTCGTCGTAGATGGCGGCGATCTTCTCATCGAGCGACCGCTCGGAGGTGTCCGTCACATTTGCGCGGGCATTGTGGATCGTGATGCCGGGGACGTGCGGCTTGAGGTACTCCTCAAGCTTCCGCGCGGACTGCTCGAATTCCTCGACGAGGCCGAGATAAGGAATCTCGTCAAGTGCAGCCAGCGCGGCGCTGCGCAGGTTCACGACCACGCGGCTCCGGAACGTGGCGAACCGACGCGCCTGGAAGTCGCGAAACGAGAGATCGTTCGGCTCGGCGAGCCGCGCCTTCACGTAGCCGGCGAAGCTGTGCTCCTTCGCGAGCCGTGCCCCGATGGTGTCCGCCTGCTGCTTGCGCTCGAAGTCGTAGGCCGAGCGGATGCGGACGATCGGGTGACGCAGGAAAATGATCGGTAGGACGTGGAGCCTGTCCTTGCCGTGACCGAGCCACCAGTCGCCGGTGTGGGTCGAGAGCGCCGCGATCCTGTCGTCGCTGCGGACGAACGCATTCGTGAGGTCGGCATTCGAGATGAGCGGGCGGACAGGGAATTCACGGCTGACCCAGCGCTCGCGGAAATGGGCCCGCAGGATCACGTCAACGGACGTCCCGGCATTCTTGAAGATGTGGCAGTGGAGGACGACCGTGCGGAGTGCTCCGTGCCGCAGCGTCGCCGGCGCAACCATCGGCGGGTCGGCGAGGAGCGTCACCGCCCCGGCGTAGCGTTTCCGGCTCTCCCGCTCCGCTGCGAGGCGGGCGAGCTCGTTGCGGTCGCGGCCAAGAAGGCCACCGGCGCAGGCGCCGAGCATCATATTGAGCGAGCGAAGCGGCTCCGGCAAAACCGCGACGGGGAGCGACGTCGCCGGCTTCGGCTTGCGGACGAAACGCTGAAGCGCCACGGCGTCCTGCGGCGGGTAGCCGAGTGCGGTGAGCGTCCCGACGGGGTTCCCCGCGAACGCCTCGTACGACACGACACGCGCGCCGTCCGGCGCATTCGTCACCATCTCGAGCCAGTAATCCGTAACGAGTTCGGCCGCTTGCGAGAACTCGGTTCCGTTGCGCCCCGAGAGCGATGCGATGATCGCAAGCGGATCCCGATGCATGAGGATCACCTCCGCCGCGAATCCCTTCTCCTCCGCCGTCTTCAGCCACAACGGCAGCGTTAGCGCGAAGCGCGGATCCTTCACGACGAGGTCGCCTTCGACCTTGTCGAATGCGGCGTCCCATGCGTCGGACGCGGCGGTGCCCTCGATGGCGGCACACCACTCGCCGAACGGCCGAGGCGATAGCGTCCTGAAGTCGGCAGTGAGAGGAGCAAAGTCCCAGCGCGCACCGGCCATCGCAAGAAGGCGCTCGTTCAGCCGCACGACGGGGATCTGCTCGAAGAAGCCGTCGGGATTATCGGGCTTTGCCGGCATCAGCGCGGCCCCGTGTGACAACCCGCAGTGGGCGAGAGCACCCGACACCGCTGATGTCCCGGACCGGTGCATCCCGACGACGAAGACGATTTTGCGCATGGGCCTGCTTCTGGTATGGCCGGCCCTGTGCACAATCCACGGCTGATCGTCAATGGACCGCGCCGGGAGGCCGGCGGCACTGGGCACAGAGCTGCCCGCACGCTAAGGGGGCTGCAAGTCGAGGCTTTGACACTCGTCGGGCATGTGATCGGGCGAATTTGAATGGAAGCAATCAGGCGCGACACATCGCTGGAGGATGGATCGGAAGTCCCAACGACCACGCTTCGCCTCGCGCAATACTGGGATACCGGCCGTCCGCCGGAGGAAGTCGCGCAGCTGATGGCGAGCTGGCGCTCAGATCCGGCCTTCACCTATGAGGCGTACGATCACACGGCGGCGGAACTCCTGATCGAGACGCACCTCGACGCACGGACGCTCTCAGCTTTTCGTCAGTGCGCCGTGCCGGCGATGCAGGCCGACCTGTTCCGCTATTGCGCGCTCTTTGCCCTCGGCGGCCTCTACATCGACGCGGACACGCTGAACGGCAGCGGCCTGCCCGGGATGCTGACACGCCTCGCCTCGGAGCGCGGGGCGCTCATGACGCGGCACGGCCGCGTCGCCAACGACTTCATCTTCATCCGTGCGCCTCGCGACGTGCTCCTCCAGCGGACGCTGGAGATCGCCGTGCACAACATCGAGCGGCGGATCAGCAACAACGTCTGGGAAGTGACGGGGCCGGGCATCTTCACGTCGCTCTATGCCGATCCTGAGGCGCGGCCGCTGTTCGATGACCTGCCGGTCCTGCCGGTCCAGGAAGTGCGCAAGTTCGTCCTCTTCCGGTGGGACCTCGAGTATAAGAAAAATCCGGATGACTGGCGCAACGCGCGGGCGGCTGGCTCGATATTCCAGGACCTCTCACTGTGACCTCCGCAACTGAGATCGTCTCGACCGACGACGCCGAGATCCTGAACGAGCGCTTCCGCTCGATGGCCGCCGCGGATCTCGACCGGTTCGACGTGCCCGCCGCCGCGGCGCGCTGGCTGTTTGCAGAGCGACTCGCCGCGCGAAACGAACGCTCCGAGATGAGCTTTTCCGCCTACTTGGGTCCGGCGCACATCGAGAAGTTCTTCGGTTGGCACCGCCGGGCCGAGTTTCCCGACATCTACGGCAGCCTCATCGACGATCTTGTCGAGGCGTCGGTCGAGACGGACCAGAAGGTCTTCGCTCACTTCCGCCTCAGGTACGACGAAGCGCTGGTGCGCAAGGTCGGGCGGTACAATGCCCAGGACTACGCATTCCAGCGCGCCTACGCGGTGCCTGGGCGGCAGGCGATCAAGACGCTTCTGGACTTCGGCGCCGGCCACGGGCGGATGGCGAACCTCGCCTTCTCGACGCCGCGCGCGGGTGAGCGGATTAAGACCTATGTCGCGGTCGACGGGATCGCGTCGACCTATCTCACCCAGCGCGCCTACTTCCAGGCGCTCGGGCTTTCGGTCTGGGACTATCTCGACCACCACGATCCGGCGGCCAGCCGCCACGAGGTCGCCGATGCGATCGAAGCGGCGCTGTCGAACCACGACATCGTCCACCTGACCACCTGGTGCCTCCCGCTCCTGCCCACGGGCTCCATTGATGCGGTGTCGTGCGTGCAGGTGCTGAAGGAGCTTCCGGGCGATCTCGTCCCTTGGCTGATCCCGGAGTTCAGCCGGGTCGTGCAGCCTGCCGGCGCGCTCTATCTCCGCGACCATCTTCAGTTCCACAACCCCAACCACATGCCGATCGACCTGCTGGTCCAGGCCGCCGGGTTCGCGCTCGAGTTCGCGCCCATGCTGCGCGACCGGGCGGAGGTCCACGGCCTGCCGCGGATCTGGCGCAAGATCGACCCCTCCCTCTATGTCTGACGCGGAGCAGAAGCCGATGACCGAGCGCATCCCGATTTCAAGGGCGCTCAAGGCTCTGTTCGGGCGCATCCAGCCCGACAGGCTCCTCAAGATCGAGCAGCTAGCGGGCGCAGGTTCCGCTCGCCCGGGATTGCCAGAAGCGGTTCCAATTCGAGGCGCTCTTCGCCCGCACGACATACGCCGACATGTCGTTCGACCGCCTCACCGAGTATTTCGCGCGTTCGCTGAGCCTCTCTCGTGCCGCTGCCTGATGTTTGGAGCGGGACGCCGTCGTCGGCCTGCGGAGGCACGTCGGATCCGCACGAGGCCGGGGCCCGTCAGCCAATAGGTGTTCACGTGACGATGCAGGCCGCAACAGACGACATCGACGCCTATCTCTCCGGTCCCTTCCACGCCGTGGACGGCTGGTGCAGTGCGTTCCTCTGGCAGGCGATCGAGCCGCTCAGGCAGGCGATGGCGGCGAACGGGCCGGACGGTCCGGTGGCCGAGATCGGTGTGTTCCACGGGAAGTTTTTCATCGGTCTCGTGAAGACGATGGGGGCGGAGCGGGGCAACACCGCCATCGACGTGTTCGACATGCAGCGCTTCAACCTTGATGGTGCCGGTAAGGGCAACCTTGCCCGGCTGCAGGCGAACCTCGCAAGTTCGGGAGTCGACGAGGCGGCTATAGACATCGTGCGCGCCGATTCGATGGCTCTCACCCGCGAGGAGATCGCCGAGCTGCGGCGCAAGAGCGGCGGGTTCTCCTTGTTCAGCGTCGACGGCTGCCACCTTGCCGCGCACACGGTGAACGACATTCGGATCGCGATGGAGCTGACCCTGCCGCATGGCATCATCTTCGTCGACGATTACTACAACCCGAGCTGGCCCGGCGTTCAGGAAGGCGTCGCCAAGCTTTATCTCACAGACTACCCGCGGTTCGTGCCGCTCCTTTTCACATCGAACAAGCTCTTTCTCTGCCACATTTCGTTCCATTCCGAGTACCTGGCCGCCGTAGCCTCGTTCGTGAAGTCGAATCATCCGACAACACGAGTGAAGCCGGTCAGGCGGTTCGGCTATGAAACGCTGACGCTGCTGCCGGACTTCACGAAGGGAGCGCCGCTCGCCGCGCGCGCCCCTCTCTCAGCCGTTTCCGGCTGACGCGACACGGACGCGCCATGTCGATCTTCAACGCCGGCAAAAGCCGCGGGAGGAGCGTGACCGCGCTCGACCCCGCAGAGCAGGACGCGCTCCGTCGCGTGTTTTTCGCGCCGTTCTACCGCCTTCTCTATCCGGACGCCGGTCAGACCGACGAGGAGGCCTTCCAGCACTTTCTCTCGGTCGGGATCGCCGGGAACCTGCGGCCGCATCCGCTGTTCGACCCGGCCCACTACCTGAAAGAGAACACGGACGTTGCGCTGAGCCAGACGCCGGCGATCCTGCACTACCTCCGCTATGGGGGCCGGGAGTGGCGTGCATTCAGCCCCTTGGTCGAACTCCATGCGTACCAGCAGGCCTATGCGGTCGACGTCGCGCTGACCCGCAGCGGCTCGGCGCTCGAGGATTTTGCGACCGCCGACGCGCGTCCGCTCGGCGTCGTCTTCTTCGACCCCGACCATTATCGCGCCGGCAGCCCGGACGCGGCGGACCTCCCGTTCAACCGGGCCCTGGAGCATTTCTTGACCGTCGGCCTCGCCGAAGTACGCGACCCGCATCCGCTTATCGAGATCGGCCGGCTTGCCCGCCGCGCCGGTCATGGCGAGAACCTCGCCCGCTTCGAGGCCCTGTTCGCCGACGAGAACTCCCTCCGCCACGTCCCGACGCACGCGCTCGTCGATCCGGCCTTCTACATGGACGCACATCCGTCCGTGACGACGCACCCTGTGATCCACTTTCTGCGGTACGGGCGGCAGGGCACGGAGCTGACCCCTCACCCGCTGTTCGACCCGGCTTTCTACTGCCGCACCTACGGCACCGCGAACAGCGTCGCGGCGGTCGTGCGCTATGTCCGCGGCGGTATGGATGCGACCTCGCCCAACCCGTTCTTCGATCCCGCCCATTACCGCCAGAGACATGCGAAGGCGCTCGGAGACACGGGCTCGGCGCTCGAGCATTACATGGCGCACGGGCACCGTCCCACGTTCGATCCCTCCCCGCGGTTCGCGCAGCGCTATTACCTGACACGCCATCCCGATGCGGTCGCGAGCGGCGAGCCGGCGCTCGTCCACTTTCTCACCAAGGGTCGCGAAAAGGGCTACGCCGCGCGGCCGCCGGCGCCCCATCTCGACACCGCGCGCAGCCTCTCCCGTAGCGAGCTGATCGAACGCATCCGCGCCAACGCAGGCCGGCTCGTGCAGCCGCCGGAAGTCAGCGTCATCATCCCTGTCTATGGCGAACTCGATACCACGCTGAGGTGCCTTCACAGCATCTTGGAGCGGCGCGAGCGCACGCCGTTCGAGATTGTCATGGCCGACGATGCGTCGCCTGACGGTTCCGGCGCCGAGCTTGCCGCGGCGCTCGACGGCCTCCCCGGGATCCGCGTCCTCAGGAACGAGACCAACCTCGGCTTCCTGCGCTCGTGCAACCGCGCGGCGGCGACCGCCGAGGGCACGCATGTCCTCTTCCTCAACAACGACACGCAGGTGCTGGGCGGCTGGCTCGACGAGCTTATGGGAACGCTGGACGATATTCCGGAGGCGGGCCTCGTCGGATCGAAGCTCGTCTACCCAGACGGGCGCCTGCAGGAAGCCGGTGGCGTCGTCTGGTCGGACGGCTCGGCCGCGAACTACGGCCGCCTCGACGATCCGGAGGCGCCCGCGTTCAACTACCTGCGCGACGTCGACTACGTGTCCGGCGCAGCGATCCTCATCCGCGCCGACGCTTGGCGCGCGGTCGGCGGCTTTTCCGAAGCCTTCGCCCCCGCCTACTACGAGGACACCGACCTCGCGATGAAGCTGCGCGCCCACGGGTGGCGCGTTCTCTATCAGCCGCTGTCGCTCGTGGTGCACGAGGAGGGCGTCTCCTCCGGCACCGATCTATCGACCGGCGTGAAGCGCCACCAGGTCATCAACCGCGAGACGTTCCGCTCCACCTGGAGCGAGACGCTCGCCGACTTCGGCCGCTCCGGCGACCTTTCGCGGCACACCGTCGATCGGCGGGCGAAGGGGCGGATCCTCTTCTATGACGCGGAGGTTCCCGTGCCCGACCGCGACAGCGGCTCCGTCACGGTCTTCCACTATCTGCGGATCCTCGCGAGGCTCGGCTACCGCGTCACCTTCCTGGCCGACAATGTCCAGCGCTACGGCGCCTATGGGCAGGCGCTCCAGCGCTTCGGCATCGAGGTCCTCTGCACGCCGTACATCGAGAACGCGAAGACGTATGTCTTCGCGCACGGCGGCGACTACGACCTCATCGTCCTCTCCCGCGCACCCGTCGGTGGTCGGCTTGTTCCCGGTCTCAAGGCGGCGTTTCCGACGGTGCCGGTCGTCTTCGACACCGTCGACCTTCATCACGTCCGCCTCATGCGCAAATTCGAGCAGAGCCAGGTCGCTGCCGACCTCGCCGCGGCGCTCGAGATGAAGCATCTCGAGCTCGCGGCTATCGCTGCGGCGGATTCGACGTTGCTCGTCTCGGAAGAGGAGGCGGCGATCGTGCGAGCCGAGATCGGACCCTTCCCCCACACCGTCGTCCCGCTGATCTACACGCCGTACGTCCGGCGGAACGGCTTCTCCCAGCGGCGCGACGTCGCGTTTGTGGGAGGCTTTCGCCACACGCCGAACGTCGATGCGGCGATCTTCCTCGCCGAAGAGATCTGGCCCCGGGTGCGGAACGAGCCCGGCATGGAGGGCGCGCGGCTTCACATCGTCGGCTCGCTGATGCCGCCCGAGGTGAAGGCACTCTCGTCCGACGACGTGCTCACGGTCGGATTCGTCCAGGATCTGGAAGCCTACTTCGAGTCGATCCGCGTTTCCGTTGCGCCCCTGCGCTACGGGGCGGGCGTCAAGGGCAAGATCGGCAACTCTCTGCGGATGGGCGTTCCCGTGGTGACGACGGCAGTGGGCGCCGAGGGGATGCACCTCAGGGATGGCGAGCACGTCCTCCTGTCGCGGAACGAGCAGGAGTTTGCGGCCAACGTCGCTCGCCTTTACCGGGACGAGACCTTGTGGGACACGCTGTCGAGGCAGGGCCAGGCGTTCGCGGAGGAGAAGTTCGGAATCGCGGCGGCGAGCCGGACGCTCGACGTGATGGTGCGGTCCCTCATCCGGCAAGCCTGACGGCCGCGCCCGCGGGCGCCGCAGCTGCCGACAGGCCGCTTTCGCGGCGGGCGAGCGAAAGCGCTGCGCCATCGCGAGCCGGTCAGCCTGCCGCGGGTTCGCCCACCCTTGCGGTCATCACGCGGGGATCGTCGGCGTAGAGCGCCTCGACGAGATGGGCGCGGTGGCGCAGGACGCTGCGCTGGTTGATTGAGCCCTTGTCCGTCACCTCGCCGCGATCGAGCGACAGCTCCTCCTCGAGGATCATCACCCGCGTCACCCGGGAGGCCGAGCCGGACGCCGCCGCAGCGAACGCGCCGAGCCGGTCGGTGATCGCCCGACGCACCGCGGGGTGAGCCGCGAGATCGGCGAGGCTGAGCCCCTCCGCCTCGCCGACGAGGTCGCGCATCGCCGGCTCGAACGGGACGATGAGCGCGGCGAGCTCGGACCGGTTCTCGCCGGCGATCACCGCGTCGCGGGCGAGCCCTCCGAGCGCGTTCACCAGGGCCCCCCGCAGCGCGCCGACGGTGACGTAGGTGCCGGTCGCGAGCTTGAAGTTCTCGGCGATGCGGCCGTCGAACAGGAAGCCGCGCGAGGGGTCGCCCGGGACGGCGAAGCGGAACGCGTCGCCGACCTTGTAGAAGCCCTCCTCGTCGAACGCCGCCGCGGTCAGCGCCTCGTTGCGCCAGTAGCCGGGCGAGATGTTCGGGCCCTTCAGCCGCGCCTCGAGCTTGTCGCCGTTGGGCACGAGCTTCAGCGTCACGCCCTGCGCAGGGATGCCGATGTTGCCGGCCTGCGCCTCCGGCTCCATCCACGACAGGGCGAACGGCCCGGTCTCCGTCGCACCGTAGCCGGCGCAGAGGAGGAGCCGCTCGCCGAGCGTCTCCTCGGCGACCGCGTTCAGACGGTCCCAGGTGTGCTGCGCCATGGAGGCGGCAGCGTACATCATCATCTGCAGCCGCGCGAAGAAGGTCCGCCGCAGCGTCTCGTCGGTCTCCATCGCGTCGAGGAGCATGTCGTAGCCGGCGGGAACGTTGAAGTACCAGGTCGGCGAGATCTCGCGAAGGTTTCGGATGGTCTCCGCCATCCCGCTTGGCGTCGGCTTGCCCCCGTCGATGTAGTAGGTGCCACCGTTGTAAAGGACGAGGTAGAAGTCCTTGTTGCCGGCCGCGGTGTGGTTCCATGGCGCCCAGTCGACGATGACGGGCGGCTCGTCGCGCATGAAGGCGTAGCAGTCGGCGACCATCTCCTGGTTCGAGGCGATCACGCGGTGGGTCTGGATCGACGCCTTCGGCGACCCGGTCGTGCCGGAGGTGAAGAGGAATTTCGCGACGGTGTCCGGGCCGACGGCCTCGTAGGCCGCGTCCACCGCCTCGGTCGGCTCCGTCGCGGCGAGTTCGGCGACGCTGACGGTCTCGCGCCCGGGCAAGGTCCCGCGGGTCAGCGCGACGGGAGTATCGGCGAACACCGTGTCGAGGGCGCGGGCGAACCGCTTGCCGTCGGCGGCGAACACGAGGCCGGGCGTCAGCTGGGCCTTGATGTCGTAAAGTTTGGAAAAATCCTCGGCAATAAGCGAGTAGGCCGGCGACACCGCCGCGGACGGGATGCCCACGAACTGCGCTCCCAGCGCCATCAGCGCATGCTCGATGTCGTTGCCGGAGAGGATGAGGAGCGGCTGCTCCACCGAGAGCCCGCGGTCGAGAAAGGCCTGCCCGAGCCGCCGCACCGTCGCGAGGCATTCGGCGTAGGAGACGGTCCGCCAGCCGTCCCCGTCGCGCTCGGCCATCCACGGACGGTCAGGCGCCACGGCCGCCCAGTGGACGAGCCGCTCGGTGACTTTGTCCGGATAGGGGCCGAGCGGATCCTCGCGCCAGACGAGCATCGTCCCGTCCGCCCGCGTCTCGTGCCGGACCTTCGGCGACCACGTTTTCACCGGCTTCATGCGAGCCATGGCGCCCTCCCCTGTTCGTCCGTCCGGCAGTCCCAGCGCGCGTCGGATCGGCTTCTCAAGGGTCCGGACGGCTGTTAGGACTAGCATAGAACAAATCATCCTGGGGAGGATCCGATGGTGGAGGCAACGCGCCGTGCCGTCGTGCTCGGCCTGTCGACCGCGCTCGCGATGCCGGCGGTCCTGAGGCGCGCCCATGCCGCCGAGGTGACGCTCAGGCTCAGCCACTTCCTGCCGCCCGTGTCCGCCGGCCACCGGACGATGTTCCAGCCCTGGGCGGAGAAGGTGGCGGCCGACTCGGACGGCCGCATCGAGGTGCAGATCTTCCCGTCGATGCAGCTCGGCGGCCGGCCGCCGGAGATGGTCGACCAGGTCCGCAACGGCATCGCCGACTTCGGCTGGGCGCTGCCGCACTACCAGCCGGGCCGCTTCCCGCTGATGGAGACGTGGACGCTGCCGTTCCAGATCACCACCACCGTCGAGACGACGCCGGCGCTCTATGAGTTCATGAGCACCACCGGGGCCGACGAGTTCGCCGAGGTCGTGCCGCTCGCCTGGTGGCTGCAGACGCCCGGCATCTTCATGACGAAGGGATTCGGCGTGACCTCGGCGGCGGACCTGTCGGGCCGGAGCATTCGCGGCGGCAACGAGATCATCACCCGCACGCTGACCGAACTCGGCGCGAACGGCGTCTTCTTCCCCGTCCCGGAGGCGCCGCAGAACCTCGCGACCGGCACCATCGACGGCGTTGCGCTTCCCTACGAGATCGTGCCAGCCTTCCGCTTCCACGAGCTCGTCGACAACTTCTCCGAGCCCGAGGCGGGCGGCCGCGGCTTCTACTCGGTCCCCATGCTGTTCCTGATGAACCGGCGCCGCTACGAGAGCCTGCCGGACGACCTGCGCGCCGTGATCGACGCCAACGCGGGACTCGAGCTCTCCAACCGCTTCGCCGCGATCTTCGAGGAGAACGACGGCGTCGGCCGCAAGATGGCCGAGGATGCCGGCGCGACCTTCAACACCATCCCCGCCGCGGAGATGGATCGCTGGCGCGAGACGGCGCAGCCGATCTTCGACGGCTACGTCGAGGAACTGACCGGCAAGGGCTTTGATGGCGCCGCCGTGGTGAGCGAGGTCGAAGCCCTCGTCGCGAGCCATGCCTCCGGCTGACGGCGCCGCGTGACCGCCATCCGGGCGAGCGCGGCGGTGCTGCACCGCCGCCTGACCACCGCTGCGCGCCTCGTCAGCGCCCTGGGTGCCGTCTGCCTCCTCGGGGCGGCGCTGGTGATGGTCGCCTCCATCATCCTGCGGATGGCGACGGGGCGGCAGATCATCGGCGACTTCGAGCTGATCTCGATGGGAAGCGCCATCGCGATCTTCCTGTTCCTGCCTTACGCGCAGGCGCGCCGGGCGCACGTCAGCGTGACGATCTTTACCGACTGGCTGCCGCGGCGGGCGACGCGGGCGCTCGATGCGGTCTGGTCGCTCGTTCTCGCCCTCGCCGCTGCCGTCGTCGCGGTGCAGCTGGTGGAGGGTTTTCAGGAGCAGATCGAGTACAATAACCGCACGACGCTTCTGCGCATCCCGATGGCGGTCGCCTTCGCGCCGGCGATCTTGGGCGTCGCGGCGACGTCCCTCCTCGCGCTGGTCGACGTCCTCGGCCTCGCCGCCGGGCTGCCCGACGACACGGGCGAGCCGGTCGAATGAGCCGACGTCCATGAGTCCAGTCGAGATCGGGCTCGCGATGATCGCGGGCCTTATCGTGCTGATGGTCCTGAGGATGCCGATCTTCCTCGCCATGGCGCTGGTGGGGGCGGCCGGCTACGTCCTCCAGATCGGCTCCTATCCGCTTCTTGCGTACCTGCGCGGCAACATCGTCTCGCTGTTCGTCTCCTACGAACTCTCCGTGGTGCCGCTGTTCCTCCTGATGGGGGCGTTCGCGTCGCGGGCCCGGCTGACGGAGGCGCTCTTCAACGCCGCCAATGCCTTCGTCGGCCACCGGCGCGGCGGGCTCGCCCATTCCGCCATCCTCGGCTGCGGCGCCTTCGGGGCGATCTGCGGCTCCTCGCTTGCCACCGCGTCCACCATGGCGACGGTCGCGCTGCCTGAGATGAAGCGATACGGCTACTCAGACCGGCTCGCCGCGGGGACGCTCGCCGCCGGCGGCACGCTCGGGATCCTCATCCCGCCGTCGGTGGTCCTCATCATCTACGCGATCCTCACCGAGCAGAACGTCGTCCACCTCTTCCTCGCGGCGACGGTGCCGGGCCTCCTCGCGATCGCGGGCTTCATGCTCACCGTGTTCCTCCTCACCCGCCGCTCGGAGGGAGCGCGCGGCAAGCGGCTCCCCTGGCGCGAGCGGCTCGCCGCGCTCGCGCGCGTGTGGCACGTCATCGCCATCTTCCTCGTCGTCCTCGGCGGCATCTATCTCGGCGCCTTCACGCCGACGGAGGGCGCGGCCGTCGGCGCGGTCCTGACCGGGCTCGTGGCCGTCGTCGCGGGCGGGCTCCGGTGGCGCGGCTTCCTCTCCGCCGCGGCCGAGACCGCCGCCACCACGTCGATGATCTTCGCGATCCTCTTCGGCGCGGACCTCTTCAACGTGGCGCTCGCCCTGTCGCGCGTGCCGGACGAGATGGCAGCCTTCATCGGCGGCGCGAACGTTGCCCCGATGGTGATCCTCTGCACCATCCTCCTCATCTACCTGGTGCTCGGCTGCCTCATGGATTCGCTGTCCATGATCCTTCTCACCGTGCCGATCATCTTTCCGGCGTTCATGGCGCTCGACTTCGGCCTCACCCCGCAGCACCAGGCGCTGTGGTTCGGCGTGCTGACGCTGATCGTGGTCGAGCTCGGGATGATTACGCCGCCGGTGGGGCTCAACCTCTTCATCATCAAGATGGTGGCGCCGCAGATCGCGAGCCGGGACATCATGCTCGGCGCGCTCCCCTTCGTCGGGATGGAGGTCGTCCGGGTCGCCATCCTCGTCCTCTTCCCGCCGCTGTCGTTCGCGCTCGTCGACCTTGTCGCGCGATGACATTTGCGCAACCGTGAGGGCGACGGCACTCTCCGCCACACCCGCCGCACGGCGGACAATCAACAGAACCGGCAACGATGAGTGCCGGACTTGAGGGAAGGAACTCCGATGACGACGCGCATTCTCCTCGCCGCGGCACTTGCCGCCGCGCTGCCCGGCGCCGCCTCCGCACAGGACGTGACGCTGTCTTTCGCGCACTGGCTGCCGCCGACGCATCCGATCCAGCCGACTGGATTCGAGCCGTGGATCCAGTCCATCGAGGAGGCGTCCGGCGGGCGCATCGCGATCGACATCTATCCGGCGCAGCAGCTCGGCGCGGCGGCCGACCACTATGACATGACCCGCGACGGGATCGCCGACATCGGCTACGTGAACCCCGGCTACCAGCCCGGCCGGTTCCCGCTCCATGCCATCGGCGAGCTGCCGCTGATGATGTCGGATTCGAAGGCCGGCTCGCGCGCGTTCGACGCGTGGTACCGCGATTACGCGGCCGAGGAGATGGCCGACGTCTACTACTGCATGACGCACAGCCACGACCCGGGCACCTTCCACTCGAAGGAGCCGGTCCGCACGCCGGCGGACATCCAGGGCAAGAACGTGCGCGCCGCACACGCCACCATGGCGCGGTGGGTGTCGCTGATGGGCGGCGCGTCGGTGCAGGTGCCGGCGCCGGAAGCGCGCGAGGCGATCGCCAAGGGCGCCGCCGACATGATCACCTTCCCCTGGGGCTCCGTCTTCATCTTCGGCATCGACCAGGAGGTGTCGCACCACCTCGACACGCCGCTCTATGTCTCGAGCCAGGCCATCGTCATGAACAAGGACGTGGTGGAGGGCCTGCCCGATGATCTCCGCAAGGTGATCGACGACCACTGCACGCCGGAGTGGACGGAGAAGATGGTCTCGGGTTGGGTGGACGCGGAGGCGGACGGGCGGACGCGGATGATCGAGGCGGGGCATACCCTCTACGAGCCGACCGCCGAGGATCTCTCCGCATGGCGCGAGTCGGCCGCTCCGCTCACCGAGGAGTGGATGGCGCGGGTTACCGAGCGCGGCGTCGACGCGCAGGCGGCCTACGACGGCTACGTGGCGAAGCTGCGCGAGGCCGGCGCGCTGATGAGCGAGAACTGATCGCCGCACCGCGATCGCACCCGCCGTCCCCCGGGCGGCGGGCCTCTGTGATACTCCTCGCAATCGGAGCGGGCCCGGCGCCCGGATGAGCTTGGCCACCTTCCTCCAACGCTTCTGCACCACGACGGAGGCCATCGCCGGCCTGATCCTCGCGCTGGTCACGATCCTCGTCGTCGCGTCGGCGGTCGGGCGCTACCTCTTCGCGGCGCCGATCCCGGATGCGTTCGACCTGTCGCGCCTCCTGATCGGCGCTGCCGTCACCTGGGGCTTCGCCGCGCTCGGCTACCGCGGCAGCCACATCACGGTGGACATCGTCGCCGAGGCGCTGCCGCCGCGCGGGCGGCGGATCATGGAGGCGCTCGCTTGGACGCTCGTCCTCGTGTTCGTGATCCTCCTCGCGTGGAAGATGCTGTCGCGGGTGACGAGCGCCTACGCCAGCAACGAGCAGACGTTCGATCTGCGAATCGTGGTCTGGCCGCTGATGGCGCTCATCTGGGCCGGCGCGGCGGCCTCGGTCGTCACCGTCGGCGCCCGCCTTGTCCTTCTCGTCACCGGACGCGGCGGCCTCGACGAGTTCGGCACCGCCCGCGTCGCCGACGAGGCGCGCGACTGATGGGCGCCGACGCCGTCGCCGTCGCCGGGTTCGTCGCGCTGTTCTCGATGATGGCCGTCCGGGTTCCGGTCGGCATCGCGATGGGCCTTGTCGGCGTGTTCGGCTTCGCCGCGATCCGCGGCATCGACCCGGCGCTGAACCTCCTCGCCACCTCGCCGATCCGCGTCATCGCGGACTTCAACCTCACGCTCATCCCGTTCTTCATCCTGATGGGCGTGTTCGCCACGAACTCGGGGATGAGTCGGGAGATGTTCCGCGCGGGGCAGGCCTGGCTCGGCGGCTTCCGCGGCGGCCTCGCGCTCTCCACCATCGCGGCGTGCGCCGGCTTCGCCGCGATCTGCGGCTCGTCTGTCGCCACCGCCGCGACGATGACCAAGGTCGCCCTGCCGGAAATGCGCCGCTTCGGCTACCCCGAGACCGTCTCGACCGGGGTGATCGCGGCCGGCGGCACGCTCGGCATCCTCATCCCGCCGTCTGTCGTGCTTGCGGTCTACGCCTACATCACCGAGCAGGACGTCGGGCAGCTCTTCATCGCCGGGATCATCCCCGGCATCATCGCGATCCTCTTCTACATGTCGGCCGTCCGCGTCGCCTACCGGCGCAGCCTGCCGGCTGGAACGCCGTTCCAGCTCTCCGAGGGCCTTGCATCGCTGTCGGGGATCTGGGCGGTCGGGCTCCTCTTCATCGCGGTGATCGGGGCCATCTATTTCGGCGTCGTCACGCCCACGGAGGCGTCCGCGGTCGGCGCGCTCCTCACCATGCTGATCGGCATCGCCCGCGGGCGGCTGAACCGGCGCACCATCATGGCGAGCCTCGTCGAGGCGCTGAGGACGTCGGTCGCGATCTACACGGTGCTGATCGGCGCGATCCTGTTCGGCTACTTCCTCGCCATCACGCGCACGCCGCAGAAGATTACCACCTGGCTCACCGAGCTCGACCTCGGCGCCTACGGCACGCTGGCCGCGATCCTCGCCCTGTTCCTCGTCGCCGGCTGCGTGCTTGACGCGATGGCGATGATCATCCTGATGGTGCCGATCGTCTTCCCGGTCATCCAGGCGCTCGGGTTCGACCCGATCTGGTTCGGCATCGTCATCGTGGTCACGGTGGAGCTCGGCCTCATCACGCCGCCGGTGGGGATGAACGTGTTCGTCATCAACAGCATCGCCCGGGAGGTGCCGCTGACCACCATCTTCCGCGGCATCGTTCCCTTCGTGGTGGCCGACGTCCTGCGCCTCCTCCTCTACATCGCCTTCCCGGCGCTCATCCTCTTCCTGCCGAGGACCATGGGATGACGCTCGTCGAGCCCCGCCTCGCCCACCTCATCGACCTCCACGTCGAACTCGGCACGCCCATGGAGCTCGCCGATGGTCGTGCCGGGCGGCGACGCATCATCCCCATCATCGGCGGCATGGTCAGCGGGCGCTTCTCCGGACGGATCCTCGACCACGGCGCCGACTGGCAGACGATCTTCGCCGACGGGCTCGCCGAGCTCGACACGCGCTACGCGATCGAGACCGACGACGGGGCGCTGATCGAGATCCGCAACTTCGGCTACCGGCACGGCCCGCCGGAGGTCCTCGCCCGCGTCGCCGCCGGCGAGCCGGTCGACCCCGCGCTCTACTACATGCGCACCCATCCCCGGTTCGAGACCGGCGCGCCGGCCTACCGCCATCTCAACCGGATGATCTGCGTCGGCACCGGCGCGCGCGAAGCTGCGGCAGTCAGAATGCGCGTATACGAGGTTCTGTAGCGCGTTCGGGAAAAGTGGCGCCGGTTTTCCGCCCGGAACGCGCCTCGCGAGACATCGCTACGCGGCGAGCCCCAGCGCCCGGATCGCGTTCTCCTTCAGGATGAGCGGGTGGACCTCCTCGCGGAAGCCGGCCTCCTTGAAGTCGGCGATCCACGCCTCGGGCGCGATCAGCGGGAAGTCCGAGCCGAACAGCATCTTGCGCTTCAGCTGCGTGTTGGCGAACTGCACGAGCTGCGGCGGAAAATATTTCGGCCGCCAGCCGGACAGGTCGATGTAGACGTTCGGCTTGTGCAGGCACACCGACAGCGCCTCGTCCTGCCACGGCCACGACGGATGGGCGATGATCACCGTCATCTCGGGAAAGTCGGCGGCGACATCGTCGAGGTGCATCGGGTTCGAGTATTTCAGCCGCAGCCCGCCACCGCCCGGCATCCCGGTCCCGATGCCGGAGTGGCCGCTGTGGAACAGCGCCGGCAGCCTGTGCTCGGCGATCACCTCGTAAAGCCTGTAGGCCATCCGGTCGTTCGGAAAGAAGCCCTGCAGCGTCGGGTGGAACTTGAAGCCCTTGATGATCCCGCCCTCGATGAGGTCGCGCGCCTCGCGCACCCCCATCATGCCCTTGTGCGGGTCGATGGACGCGAACGCCATCATGATGTCGGCGTTGTCCGCCGCCGCCTGAGCCACCTCGGTGTTCGAGATGCGGCGGTTGCCGATCTCGGCCTCCGAGTCGACGCAGAACATCACGAGGCCGATCTTCTGCTCGCGATAGCGGTCGATCGTCTCCTTGATGGTCGGCCGGCCCTCCGACTTGAAGTAGCGGTTGGCGGCCGCCTCGTAAGGCTCCCAGAACGCGTCGACCGGCTGCCGGCACGAGCGCTCGGCGTGGGTGTGGACGTCGATGGCGATGAGGTCGTCGGTCTTCATGGCTCGCCGCCCTCCCGCTTCACCTTGCCCTTGCGCTCTGTCAGGAAGTCGCGGAGCCGCGCCTGGGTTTCCGGCGCGGAGGCGGCGAAGGCGGCCGTGAGGGATTCGGTGAAGAGGCCCGCGTCCGGGCTGCTCGCGGCGATGCGTGGCAGCGCCTGCAGGATGGCGAAGTTGCTCTCGGCCGCGTTCTCGGCGATGCGGCGGGCGAGCGCCATCCCGCGCTCGCGGCCCTCTCCGTCGGCGGCGAGATACTGGGTGAGGCCGAGCGCCTGCCCCTCCTCCGCGCTGAACGTGCGGCCGGTGAGCATCATGTCCATGACACGGTGCGCGCCGATGAGCCTGCTGATCCGCACCGATCCGCCGCCGCCGACGAACAGCCCGCGCTGCCCCTCGGGGAGCGCGTAGTAGGCGCTCGCCTCGGCGACGCGCACATGGGTCGCGGCGGCGAGCTCCATCCCGCCGCCGATTGTGGCGCCCTTGAGGACGCTCACCACCGGGATCGCGCCGAACTCGATCGACCCGAACGCCGCGTGCCAGGTGCGCGAGTGGGCGACCTGCTGCATCTGCGTCATCGGCCCGGTCATCTCGGTAAGGTCGAGCCCTGCGCAGAAGTGCGGGCCCTCGGCGCACAAAACGGCCGCCTTCACGCCATCCGGGGGCTGCGCGAAGAAGGCGCCGAGCGCGCGCACGGTGGCAAGGTCGAGCGCATTGCGCTTCTGCGGCCGCGCCAGCGTGACGACCGCGACGGCGCCGGAGAGCTCCAGCGACAGGGACGGCGGAAGCTCGCTCATGCCGGGCGAGCCGTTCGGCGACGGTTGGGAACTCACGGCAGCAACCCGGCGGCCGCCTTGCGGCGCACGAGATCGACCAGCATCGCATCACGCGCGGCGACCACCTCGCCCTTGTTGCGCCCGCCGAGCTCTTCGGCAACGCCTTCGGCGACCGTCTCGGTGAGAGCGGGTGCGGCCGACGGCGCGCCGAGGTCGTCCCACATCGCGCGCGTGGCGGCGCCGAGCGGCCCGTCGAGCAGGCCTCGGATGCCGCCGGGGCCTCCCGAGAGATGAAGGTTCATGAAAGGTCCCAGCAGCGCCCAGCGAAGCCCCGGACCGTGCGCGATGGCAGCGTCGATGTCAGCGACGCTCGCGACGCCCTTCTCCACGAGATGAAACGCCTCGCGCCACAGCGCCGCCTGCAGGCGGTTCGCCACGTGACCGCGGATCTCCTGCTTCAGGTGGATCGGATGCTTGCCGATCGCCCGGAAGAACGCCATCGCCGCGTCGATCGCCTCGGGCGACGTCCTCGAGCCGCCCGCGATTTCCACCAGCGGGATGAGGTGGGGCGGATTGAATGGGTGAGCGAGGACGACCCGCTCCGGATGGCGGACACACGCGTCCTGAAATTCGGTCACGGTAATCGTCGAGGTGCTCGAGGCGAGGATGGCGCGGGGCGGAGCCGCAGCGTCCAGCGCAGCGAAGAGATCCCGCTTGAAGGCGAGGTTCTCCGGCCCGTTCTCCTGCACGAAGTCGGCGCCCTCGACCGCGTCCCGAGCGCTCGACCGGAACGTCAGCCGGGCCGGATCGGCTTTGGGGTGAAGGCCGATCGCCTGCAGCGCGGGCCAGTTCGCGGCGACGGTCTCCCGCAGGCGCTCGGCGGCTCCGTCAGCCGGATCGCTGGCGGTGACGTCGAGCCCTGCCGCGAGGAACGCGCTGACCCAGCTCGCCCCGATGAGCCCGGTGCCGATCACCGCCACGCGCTCGATCTGCCGCACCGCGCCACCTCTCCCCGTCATCGTCCGGCTGTGGATATCGCGCTTCACGGGGGATGTCGATTTTCCTCGCCCGCGGACGAGCGGTCGTCCTCGCGAGAGCGACCTGGACTCATCCGGGCCCTTCAGGTCACCCCGGCCCACGTCTCCCGCCGGAAGTCGGCGAGGGCGACCGGCGCGCCGCCGAGATGGCCGGCCGCGACCACAGCGCCGAACTTCATGTGCCCAAGGTCGAGCGTCTCCACCCTGTGGCCGAGCGCGGCGAGGCGGGCCGCCCAGGGGTGCCCGGCCTCGACGAGGAGGCGCCCGTCCTCGCTGCGCCAGCGCGGGCGGGCGACGGCGCTCGCTAGGTCCTCCCCCGCCACGAACGCCGCGAGGAGGACCTGGAGCAGCGTCTGCACCTGTCCGTCGGCCCCCGGCGTCGCGAGCGCCAGCGGGCCGCCGGGCGCCTCGACCATAATCGGCGCCAGCGTGTGGACGGGCCGCTTGCCCGGCGCGGCGTCGTTCGGCGCGGTCGTGAATCCCGCCGCGCGGTTGTTGAGGACGAAGCCGCCCTCGGGGACGAACACCCCTGAGCCGAAGTCGTCGAATACGCTCACGAGGGACGAGACGCACATCCCGAACCGGTCCGCCGTCGCGACGCCCGCGGTGTGGAGGTAGGCGCGCGGGCCCCCGCGTCCGGCCGCGCGGGTGAGGTCGACGGCAAGCGGCTTCTCGAGCAGCGCAGCGCCCTCGCCGACGTGGCTCCGCCACCCGAAGGCGGCCTCCGTCACCTCGACCGCCGCATGCTCCAGCGTGTCGGCGGACAGCGGGCCGAGACGCTCGAGGCCGTCGAGCGCCATCGAGAGGAGGATTCCCTGCGCCATGGGCGGCTGCGTCGCGACCGTCATGCCGCGCCATGTGGTGGTGACGGGATCGGTGAAGACCGTGCGGTGCGCGGCGAGGTCAGCAGCATCGAGAGCGCCGCCGGCGTGCTGCGCGGCGGCGGCAATCGCCTCCGCGACGCGGCCGGAATAGAACGCCGAGGCGCGCTCCTTCGCGATGCGGTCGAGGAGGCTCGCGAGCTGCAGCTGGTCGACGACCGCGCCCTCGCCGCCCGTGACGATCGCCCAGTCCCGCGCCCCGCCGGAGACGAGACGCGATTTCTGGTCAGCGACGGCACGGGCGAGCCGCGGCGCGATCGGGATTCCCGCTCGGGCGAGTCGCGTCGCGGGGCCGAGCACGGTCGCGAACGGCAGACGGCTCCATCGCTCCGCCATCTGGTCCCAGGCGTCGACGATGCCGGGGACGGTGACGGTCGCGCCGGCGCCACTCGCCTGCGTATTGAAGCCCATCGGCGAGGCGCCCGCGCCGTTGACCGCGACGGTGCGGCCTTCCGGCAGGCGCACCAGCGCGAGCGCGTCGCCGCCGAGGCCGCACGCGTCGGGCGCCACCACCGCGAGCACCGCCTGCGCAGCGATCGCTGCGTCCACGGCCGAGCCGCCGGCCTGCAGCATCTCCTGCCCGGCGGCCACCGCGAGCGGATGCGCCGCCGCCACCGCGCCCCGCACGCCGGCGAGGACAGGCCGCGGCACCGACGCGAACGGGTCGGCAAGGCGCGGTGCGGCGATGTCGATCGGGGGCTTTACGCGTGCCATCGGACCCCGCTCACGGCTCAAGCTCGAGAAGGCGGGACGCCGCGAGGAGGTACACCGCCACGCAGTCGACCACGTCGTCCTCCCGCACGAAATCGTCGACGCCGGAGGCGAGCAGCGGCTGCGGGCCGAAGCACACCGCGGGCACGCCGCGGGACCGCCAGCGGGCCGCATCGCTCGCGGGAAGGCGCACCGCCGGCACCGCCCGCCCGCGTACCGCCTCGGCGGCGGAGAGAACGGCGGAGACGACCGGCGTGTCCGGGGTGCTCCAGCTCGGGTCCCACCCCTTCACGATGCGCATCGAGACGCCGTCCGGTTGCGCGAGCGCCTCGACCCGATCCGCCACTGCCGCGATGGTGAGACCCGGCGGCACGCGCATGTCGACCTCGGCGCGGGCGCGCGTCGCGACCTGGCTGATGAAGTCGCCGCCCTCGATGCGGCCGATGTTCACCGACAGGCGCAGCCCGTGGTCCCCGGCGCGGTCCACCATGGCGATGGACGCAGGCGGGGTGGCGCGCTCGTCATTCCACCTGTCGAGGGCGGCAAGCACTCGTGAGAGTCGGGCGATGGCGCCGCTGCCGCGAGTGGAGAGCATCCCCTGCCCCGGCGGCGCCTCGGCGGTGAGCTCGAGCCAGAGGAGGCCCTTCTCGGCGAGCGCGACACGCATCTCGCCAGGCCCCTCGGCGTTGATGAGACCGTCGCCGGCGAGGGTTGGATCGCTGTCGAGGAGGAAGGCCGCGCCGTCCGGCCCGAACGCGACCTCGTCGGCGACCGCGGTGAACGTGAGCGCCCCCTCTCGCACCCGCGGCGCCAGCGTTGCGAACGCGACCGCCAGAGCCGCGACGCCCGCCTTCATGTTGCCGATGCCGAGCCCCGTCAGCCGTCCACCCGCCCGCGTCATCGCAAACGGAGGCACGGTCCAGTCCTCCAGCCGGCCGGGAGACAGCGTGTCGAGGTGGCCGTTCAGAACGAGGTGGCGGCCGGCGGCGCCGACGCGGCAGACGACGTTGGGCTTCTCCGCCACCCGCGCACGAAGCTCGGGCGCGAGCCCCACTTCGGCGAGGTAGGCGGCGAGCACCGCCGCAGGCGCGCGCGTGTCACCGGCCGGCAGCTCACTCCGGGCTGCGACGAGATCGCCGCAGAGCGTCACGAGCCGCTCGCGCGAGGCGTCGGCGAGGGCGCGGGCCTCGGCCGGGAGCACGGCTCAGCCCACCTGCCAGCCGCCGTCGACGAGGAGCGACTGCCCCGTCACGTAGCGGCTGAGATCGGAGGCGAGGAAGACAAACGCGTCCGCCACATCCTCCGGAGTGCCGAGCCGGCCGGCGGGGATGCGCGACACAAAGCTGGCCTTCAGCGCGGCGGGGTCGGCTCCGGTCATTGCGGCGCGGTCCACGAAGAGCTGGTCCAGCATCGCGCTGCCGATCTGGCCGGGGCAGATGCAGTTGACGGTGATGCCCGCACCGGCGAGCTCGGCCGCGAGCGACTGCATGAGGCCGATCATGCCGAATTTTGACGCCGAATAGGCCGCGTTCTCGCGCCCGCCGCGGAGCCCGAACAGCGACGAGGTGAGGATGATCCGCCCACCGGTGCCGCGCGCCGCCATGCGGCGGCCGAACGCCGTCGCCGTGAGGAAGGCGCCGGTGAGGTTGACCTCCAGCACGCGGCGGAAGTCGGCAGCGGGGAGGTCGAGCGCGGGCTTCAGGACGAGGATGCCGGCGTTCGCGACCGCGATGTCGACCGCGCCCGCCGCCTCTGCCGCCGCCTCCGTCGCGGCCTCGTCGGTGACATCAAGCCGGACGGTGCGGACGCGGTCGCCATGGTCGCCAAGCCGGTCCGCCGCGGCGGCGAGGCCGCGCTCCGCAACATCGGCGAGCGTCACCGTCGCCCCCTCGCGCAGGAAGGCCGCGGCGACGGCGAGGCCGATCCCCTGCGCCGCCCCCGTCACGAAGGCGGTGCGGCCGGCGAGGAGGCCGCTCATGACGGCCTCGCAACGGCAGGCGCGCGGCCTGCCGCGACGGCATCCGCCGTGCGTCCGACGACGCGCTCGTATGCGGCCGGGTCCGTCGCCCCCTCGCTGCCGATGACGACGACATGCGACGCCGGCCCGAGGCTGAGTCGGGCCGAGAGGTCCGCGTCCGCCGCCGCCGCGACGAGCCCGGCCGTCGCCGCGCAGCCGGACTCGCCGGAGACGAGCGGCGGGTCGCCGGCAAACCCGTCGGCGAGGAGGCGCATCGTCGCCGGCGCCGCCTCGTCCTCGAGCGCCACGACGTCGTCGCCGGCGTGCTCGAGGATGACCCAGGCCGGCGCCGAGATCTCGCCCGCCGCAAGGCAGGCCATGAAGGTATCCGTGTCGCCCGGCACCGCCGTCGGCCGGCCGGCGGCGACGGTGCGGAAGATGCAGTCCGCCCGCACCGGCTCGACCACCACGATCCGCGGCCGCCCTGGGCCGAACCGCTCCCAGGTGTGCGCCGCGATCGCCGCCGCGAGACCGCCGACGCCGGCCTGCACGAAGACGTGCGTGGGCGGCTCTCCGCCGAGCACCTCCAGCATCTCCTCGGCGAGGATGGTGTAGCCCTGCATGACGAGCGCCGGCACGGGGTCGGCGGGGTCGCCGGAGGTGTCGGCGACGAGAGCCCAGCCGTTCGCCGCGGCGTCTGCGGCGCAGGCGTGGACCGAGTCGTCGTAATGGCCGGGGACGCGGACGATCCTGGCGCCGAAGCGGGCGATCTCGCGCTCCCGTTCGGCACTGACATGGGCGTGCAGGTAGATGACGCAGCGGCAGCCGAACATCTGTGCGCCCCACGCGACCGAGCGGCCGTGGTTGCCGTCCGTCGCGGCTGCGACGGTGACCTCGGCCATCGAATCCGCGTGTGCGCCGGCGGCGAGGTCCGCCGCGCCGAACGGCGGCAGGCCGAGCCGCGCGCCGTGCGCCTTCAGGACGCCAAGCACGGCGTAGGCGCCGCCGAGGGCTTTGAAACTTTGCAGTGCGAAGCGGTGCGCCTCGTCCTTGTAGTGCACCGCTCCGAGGCCGAGCGCGGCAGCGAGGCCGGGGAGCGGCACGAGCGGCGTCGGCGCGTAGCCGGGCCAGGAGCCGATCTCGCCCTGCGCGGCGCGCCAGCCGTCGAGGCTGAGGACGCGCCGCTCCCTCTCGCCGTAGGGGCGGTCGAACTGGGCGGCGGCGTTGTGGACGTGCCGTGCGGTGAAGCGGGGAAGCGTCGGCATAGGGCCTCTCGGAGAATGGCGGTCAGCGGGGCAACGGGCGCCACAGTCGGCGGCCCGGACCACCGGCCGGCCCCTTGCCGCCGGGGTAGCTGACGAGTTCGAGCTGAAGCCCCCACGGCGCGCGGAGATAGACCCAGGTCGAGCCGGACGCAGGGCCGTCCTCGATCGTCACGGGCTCGCCGAGGACCTCCACATCGTGCGCGCGGAGGTGGGCCACGGCGGCGGGAACGTCATCGACGTAGAGGGCGAGGTGGTGGCCGCCGATGTCGCTGTTCTTGGGCGGCCGGGTGCGCTGGTCGGGCGCCTGGTACTCGAAGATCTCGAGGTTCGGCCCGTTGCCGAGCCTAACGAACGCGTACTGAAGCCGCGCCTCGGCGGCGACGCCGAGCTGGCGCGGCATGAACTCGGGGTCGGCGAACGCGCCGCCGTCGAACACGTGCTCGCCGCCGAGGACGTCGACGAAGAAGCGGACGGCCGCCTCGAGGTCCGGCACCGTGAGGCCGACATGCTCGATGCCGGAAAGGCCAGGGAGGCTGGTGGCAGTGCTCATCGAAGCCTCCGTGAGGTGGGCAATGGGTGCACCGTACGCGCGCAGGCTGCACGAATTTCGCGCAGGACCGGAACTCGCGCCCGATTCCTGCTTTGTTGCGGCGTCCTGGAACGGAAGCCCGCGCGATGGAGCTCGACCCCTTCGACCGCAAGATCCTCGACGCGATGCAGCGCGACGCCACGCAGAACGCCGAGACGCTCGGCGCCTCCGTCGGGCTTTCTCCATCGGCCTGCCTGCGCCGGCTGAAGCGGCTGCGCGAGGCGAAGGTGATCGAGAAGGAGGTCGCGATCGTCGCCCCGGAGACGCTCGGGCGCACGCTGATGATGGTCGTCGAGGTCACCCTCGAGCGCGAGCGGCCGGACCTCATGGACGCTTTCAAGCGCTCCATGCGGGCGACGCCGGAGGTGATGCTTTGCCTCTACGTGACCGGCGAGACGGACTTCATCCTGATCGTGACGGCGACCAGCATGGCCGACTACGAGGACTTCACGCGGCGCTTCTTCTTCGAGAACGTGAATGTCCGCCGGTTTCAGACGCTCGTCGTGATGGACCGCGTGAAGTTCGGGCTGTCGGTTCCGATCGACCTCGACTGACGGACTCATGTGGCGGCGTATCCGCCATCGACGACGATCGTCTCGCCGGTGATGTAGGCGGCCGCCGGGCCGGCAAGGAAGAGCACGGTGCCGGCGACGTCCTCCGGGGTGCCCTGCCGGCGCAGCGGCAGGCTCGCGTCGAGCTTTGCGCGCGCCGAAGCGGGGTCGGCCTGATGCGACCAGAACGCGTCGTTGAACGGGGTCTCGATCCAGCCGGGCGCGACGGCGTTCACGGTGACGCCCATGGGGCCGAGCTCGTCCGCGAGGGCGCGGACGAGGTTCACGAGACCCGCCTTGGAGGCGTGGTAGGCCGGCATTCCGGCGTGGCCGCGGAGGGCGCCGGTGGAGGCGGTGGCGATGAAGCGGCCGCCTCGGCGCTCCCGCGCAGAGCGGACGAGGTGCGGGGCGGCAGCCTGCGCAAGGAGGAACGGCGCGCGGAGGTTCACCGCGAGCGAATGGTCCCACTCGTCGGCCGTCCAGTCGGCGAGCGGCTTGGCGACGAGCACGGCCGCGTTGGCGAACACCACGTCGAGCCCGCCCCATGCCGCCACGGCGGCGGCGACGGCGTCCCGTGCGGCCTCGGGCCGGGCGAGGTCGCAGGCCATCGCGGCCGCCCCGCCCGGCGCCGCCTCGGCGGCGACGAGCGCGGCGCCCGCCTCGTTCCGATCGGCGAGGAGGACGTGGTGCCCCCCGGCGCGGAAGGCGCGCACGACGGCGGCGCCGATCCCCGTCGCGCCGCCGGCAACGAGGACGCGGAGGGGCTTCCCGCTCATCGCCGCGCCGTTTCGGCCGCGGGCGCGTGCGTCGGCTCGGGCGCGGTACGGGTGGCGGCGTCGCGGCGCCACGGCCACGTCGCCTGCACCCAGAGGAGGCGCGCGGCGTACTGCGTGGCGTTGTCCGGCCACTGGGTGACGATCTTGCCGCTGGCGGTCTTGAAGTAGTTCTGGCCGTCCGCGAAGGCGGTTCCGGCCATCCGTGTCTCGAGCCATTGGTTGTAGCGCCGGTGCGCGTCGACGGTGACCTCGACCACCGGCTCGCCTCGGCGGCGCAGGCGCGCGAGCTCGCGGGCGACGAAGGCGGACTGACGCTCGAGGTTGTCGATGATGAACCCGCCGTTGGTGTTCGGGCCGTAGAGCATGAAGAAGTTCGGGAAGCCCGGCATCATGAGGCCGAGGAAGGCGCTCGGCTCGCCGGCCCACGCCTCGCGCAAGGTGCGGCCGTCGCGGCCCACGACATGCAGCGTCGAGAGGTACTCGGTCGCCTCGTAGCCGGTGCACAACACCACGACGTCGGCCGGGTGCGTCTCGCCGGCGGCGTCGACGAGGCCCTCCGGCGTCGCCGCCTTCACGGCGCGGGGGACCACGGTGACCTTCGGATCGCGCAGCGCCGGGAAGAAGTCGGAGCTCACCACCGTGCGCTTGCCGGCGAAGGCGTAGTCCGGCGTGAGCGCGGCCTTGAGGTCCGGCCGGTCCGCGAAGACCTCGCCGAGGTAGGCGAGTGCGGCGCGGCGGGCGGTCTCGTTCGGCTTGCTGCCGGGCTTGAAGAAGCGGCCGTTCCACTCGCGAAGCTCCTGCGCGAGGTAGAGCTTCAGACGGTAGAGCCGGCGGAGCGGGCCGACCCTGAGAAGCGCCCGCTCGCGCGCGGTGAACGGCCGGTCGCCCTTCGGGAGGAGCCAGCCGGGCTGGCGCTGGAAGAGAGTGAGCGAGGCGACCTCGGGGACGATCGCGGGGACCACCTGCGCCGCGCTCGAGCCGGTGCCAACGACGGCGACGCGCCTGCCCTTCAGCGACACGTCCGGGCGCCAGGCCGCGGTGTGGACCACCTCGCCGCGGAAATCGCCCAGCCCCGGCCACGTCGGCCACCGCGGCTTGGAGAACAGGCCAACGGCAGAGACGACGGCGTTGAACGCCTCCGGCACGCCGCCCTCGGGCGTGACCGTCCACACCTGCCGCGCCGCGTCCCACTCGATGCTGCGCACGGCGGTGCCGAGCCGGATGCGCGGCGCAAGGCCGAAGCGCTCGACGACACCCGCGAGATACTGGCGGAGGGCGCCGTGGTCGACGTGGGTGCGGTCCCAGTCGTGCGGAGCGAAGGTGTAGCTGTAGATGTGGCTCGCGGCGTCCGTCGCCGCGCCGGGGTAGCGGTTGTCCCACCACGTCCCGCCGACCCCGTGGCTCTTCTCGAAGATGGTGACGTCGAAGCCGCGGCGCAGGAGCGTCACGGCGGCGGCGATCCCGCCGAAGCCGGCGCCGACGATGGCGACACGGAAGGCGCTCACGCGGCCACTCCTTCCTCGATGAGATGGCTGAGGAATTTTCGCGTGCGCTCCTCGCGCGGGTTGACGAGGATCTCGTCCGGCCGGCCCTCCTCCACGACCTGACCGTCGGCCATGAAGACGATGCGGTCGGCGACGTCGCGGGCGAAGCGGACCTCATGGGTGACGACCATCATCGTCATCCCCGCCTGGGCGAGGCGGCGCATGACGGCGAGGACGTCGCCGACGAGCTCGGGGTCGAGCGCGGATGTCGGCTCGTCGAACAGCATGAGGCGCGGGCGGATCGCGAGCGCGCGGGCGATCGCGACGCGCTGCTGCTGGCCGCCCGACAGGTTGTGCGGCAGGTGGTCGAGGTGGTGACCGAGGCCGACGTCGGTCAGGAGCGAGGCGGCGAGCCGGCGCGCCTCCTCCGGCTTCTCGCCGAACACCAGGGTCGGGGCGATGGCGACGTTCTCCACCGCGGTCAGGTGCTCGAAGAGGTTGAAGTGCTGGAAGACCATGCCGATGCGGGCGTCGGCGCGGGCGCGGGCAAGGTCGCGGACGGGCTTCAGAGCGCCGTCCACCCGGAGGTAGCCGACGTGGGCGCCATCGACGAGGATCTCGCCCGCGTCGAGCGTCTCGAGGTGGTTGAGGTGGCGCAGGAGCGTCGACTTGCCGGAGCCGCTCGGGCCCATCAGCACGACCACCTCGCCCCGCTTCACGGTGAGGTCGATGCCCTTCAGCACCTCGAGCGCGCCGTAGGACTTGTGGACGTCCCGGATCTCGACGAAAGGTCGGTCGTCGGAGCCCCCCTCCTCGCTCTGCTTCGCGATGAGGTCGACAAGGCTCGGTCCCGATCCCGGTTTCGGCACCGGGCGGCGGGAGAAGGCCGAGCCCTTCGGCGCCGGGCGGTCGAGCTGGAGGCGGCGCTCGAGGCGCGACTGGCCGAAGCTCATCACGGTGGTGACGGCGAGGTACATGACGCCCGCGGCGCAGAACACCTGGAAGAACAGGAAGTTCTGGGCGACGATCGTCTGGCTCCGCAGCATCAGCTCGTCGACCGCGATCACCGAGGCGAGCGAGGTGAACTTCAGCATCGAGATCGCATCGTTGCCGAGCGCCGGGAGGATCGCCCGGAGCGCCTGCGGCAGGACGATGCGGCGGAGCGTCAGGAACTGGCCCATGCCGAGGGAGGCGGCGGCAGTCACCTGGCTGCGGTTCACCGAGCGGATGCCGCCGCGGATGATCTCGCCCGCGAAGGCCGCCTCGTTGAGGGTGAAGCCGATGATCGCCGTGGTGATCGCGCCGACGACGAGGCCCACCTCCGGCAGCGCCGTGTAGAGGAAGACGAGCTGGAGGAGGATGGGCGTGCCGCGGATGAACCAGATGTAGATGAGCGCGGGCGTCGAGATCAGCGGGTTCGAGGAGTCGCGCATCACCGCGAGCAGGAGCCCGAGGAGGAGCGCGAGGACCATCGAGATCGCGGTAATCTGGATCGCGATCACCATCCCGTTCCAGAGATAGCCGGACGCGAGATACTGAAGAAACTGTTCCATGCGCGGCTCCTGCAGCGGGATCGCGGAGTGCGGGCGCCGCGGGCGCCCGGTTCGCTGTGGCTTCGGCCGCGCGGCTACTCAGTCTTGATCGCCGGCTTATGGAGCTGGCTCTCGGCAAAGCCCCACTTCTCAAGCGCAGCCTGCACCTCGCCGGCCTCGTAGGCGGCGGCGAGCGCGGCGTGGAGGCCGTCGCGGAGCTCGGTGTCCTCCTCGTTCACCGCAAAGCCGAACACGAAGTCGGTCGGCAGGTCGAAGCCGACTTCCACCCGGTCCGGTGTCTTCTGGGCGAGGAAGGAGGCGACGCCCGCGTCCGTCAGCACGATGTCGGCGCGACCCTGCGCGAGCGCGCTATAGGCGCGGTCGATGCTCGGGAAGGACAGGGGCTCGATCGGCGGCTTGCCAGCGGCGACGCACGCCTCGCTCTGCTTGTCGAGAATCGCGTTCTCGACGGTCCCGACCACCTGCGCGGCGATCGCGTCGCAAACGTCGTCAAGCGAGGCGAAGCCCTTCGGGTTGCCGGCCTGCACCAGCGAGGCCTCGCCGGCCTTCATGTACTCGACGAAATCGACCTGCGCGGCGCGCTCGTCGGAGGCGTACATGCCGGCGGCGATAAGGTGGATTCGGCCGGAGGACAGCGCCGGAATGAGGCCGGCGAAGTCGAGCTTGGAATAGCTGAACGTGAAGCCGAGGCATTCGCCGGCCGCCGCCAGGAGGTCCGGCTCGATGCCGATGATGCTCGACGGGTCGTTCGGATCCGTCGCCGAGTAGTTGGCCGGCGCCGGCGAGATGCCGACAACGAGCTCGCGCCCCTTCAGGCCCGGATACTGGGCCGACAGGGCCTCGCAGGCCGCATCCTGCGCCTGGGCCGAAGTGGCTGCAAACAGGAAGACAGCCGCAAGCGGACCAGCCGCTGCCACTGCCTTCACGACGATCCCTCGTGGCGCCATAACCCTGCTCCCGCTCTCTGTTAAGCCTCGGGAGCAACGATACGGGCGGGGGTTGCCGGATTATCGCGAATGTCTCGTCGCGGGCGCGGATTCGGCGCGCACCGGGTGGCGGTGACGACGATTCCGATCGTTGCCCGGGCTGAACGCTTCAATTCATGGTCGCCGGGCGCGTGGGCCCGCGAGCCTGCGCGACGAGCATCAGGATCATGGACCGACGCACGCCGCCGCCGCGCGGTCGCGTTAAGCGAGTTACGTCTCGCGCGGTGCTGGCAGAAGCTGTGCGATGGGCAGGGTGAGCGCCGTCGCGCGCTCCCGCAGGGCGTCGAGCGTCATGGCCTCGTCCTTCACGAAGTCGATGAAGACCTGATTGAGGTTGTTGAAGAGCACCTCCCCGATCGCGGCGGCATCGATGTCCGGCCTGATCCGTCCGCACCGCTGGAAGCGCACCACGAGGTCGGACACTTGCGCGGCCAGGCGCCGGTCGAGGTCGCCGTAGCGGCGGCCGTTCGGTGTGCCGGGCGCCTCGATGGCGAGGGCCATCGCCGTCCGCCACATCTCCTTGGTGAGGTAGTGGAGCGAGTGGTCATAGTAGCAGAAGGTGAGCTTCAGGATCGCCTCGCACGGGTGGTCCGGCGGGTCGTCGACGATGGCCTGCCCTTCGGCGAGGACCTCCTCGACCTCCATCGCGACCGTCGCGATCAGGATGTCGCCCTTGCTGCCGTAGTAATTGTAGACGGTGCCGACCGAGACCTCCGCAGCATCGGCGAGGTCCTCGATCCTGACGCGCTGATAACCGTCCGCCCGAAATTTCCGCACCGCTGCCGCGAGGATGCGCTGTTCGCGGTCGGCCTTCTGGCGCTCTCTCAGGCCGGTCATTGCCCCACACTCGTGAAAGCGACTTCATGATTAGAGTTGACACGAAAAATGAGGCCATTCAACTTTTCTCGCCGGCCGGCACGAAGGCTGCTTCCGGATGGCGGCAAACGGGGAGAGATCACATGACGACACGGACCTCAGCCCTTCTGACCGGGGCCGCGCTTCTCATCGCCACCGCCGGAGCGTCGGCGCAGGAGCTCAATGCGCTCGTCTGGTGCGACCACACCGACGAGGCATTGATCAAGCCGTTCGAGGAACAGCACGGCGTGACGGTGAACCTGCGCGAATACGAGGGCACCGGCACCGCGCTGGCGCTTCTGGAGCAGTCCCGGCCCGGCGACTGGGACGTCCTCGTCATCGACGGCATCGATGTCTTCCGCGCCGCGGAGGCCGGCCTCCTCGCCCCTCTCCCGCGCGAGGAGCTCCCGGTCGGCGACTTCTTCCCCGAGATCGTGATGGAGGAGAACAACACGGTGGACGGCGTCACCTACGCCGTGACGGAGAAGTTCGGCTACAACACGATCTCGTACAACACAGACAAGGTCGACCCTGCCGACATGCAGGACCTCTCGACCGTCTGGTCGGACAAGTACAAGGGCCGCATCTCGATCTACGACTACTACCTGCCGGTGATGGGCCTCGCCGCCATCGCGGAAGGCATCGAGACCGCGAAGATCGACGCCGGCGCGCTCGAGACTCTGAAGCCCGTCCTCTCCACCATGCGGGCAAACGCGGCGTCGGTCGCCGGCGTCGTCGCCGCCCAGACCGCGCTCGCGACGGGCGAGGTCGACATCGTCGTCGGCGGCGGCGAGTGGCTGACGGCCGTCCTCGCCGCCGAGCAGCCGTCGCTCACCTGGACTATTCCCGAACAGGGCGCCGTCCGCTGGACGCAGTCGATCGGCGTCCTCGCGGACAGCGCCAACCCGGACCTCGCGCTCGAGTTCGTGAAGTACATCGTCAGCCCCGAGGGGCAGGCGCGGCTCGCGACCTCCTCCTGCTTCTGGGGAATGCCGGCCAACGCTAAGGCGGGCGAGCACCTCTCGGACGAGCAGAAGGCGCTGCTTCGCTGGGACGAGCAGCCCGGCTACCTCGCGAAGACGCAGCTCTACCCCGCGCCCGACACCGACCTCGACACCGACATGCAGGACCTCTGGCTCGAGACGCTGCAGCAGTGACCGGCGCGGCGACCCGGCAGGGCTGGGGCTTCGTCGCCCCGGCCCTCCTCTGGACGGTCGCCTTCTTCCTCGTGCCCTTCCTCGTGATGGGCGCGATGAGCCTCGCGACGCTCGACGGCCGCACGCTGGTCTGGGGCCTCCACCTCGACAACTACGCCGAGATCTGGACCCGCTCCTATCTCTGGCGCGCGGTGGTGATCTCGCTCGAGATCACGCTCACCGTCACGATCATCTCCGTCCTCCTCGCCTATCCGCTCGCGGCGATCATCGCCTTCCGCGTGCCGCCGCGGTGGCAGCGCCTCGTGCTCCTTCTCGCGATCCTGCCGTTCTGGACGTCCTACGTCGTGCGCTCCTACGCCTGGCTCCTGGTGCTCGCGCGGGAGGGGGTCGTGAACGACGCGCTGATGGGGCTTGGCCTCACGAGCGAGCCGGTCACGCTCGCCAACACGCGCTTCGCCACCGTCACCGGCTTCGTCCACTTCTTCGTGATGCTCCTCACGCTCACGATCTACGCGAGCCTCGTCCAGCTCTCGCCGAACTACCGGCGGGCGGCGATGGACCTCGGCGCCAGCGCCTTCCAGACGTTCCGCCACATCATCCTGCCCCTGACGCTGCCGGGCATCGCGACGGGCGCGTTCCTCACGTTCGTCCTCTGCATCGGGGACTACGTCACGCCGCAGATCCTCGGCGGCAACACCGAGCTCACCGTGCCGCAGGTGATCATCGTGCAGCTCGGCCGCCGGGCGGACTTCCCGCTCGCGGCGGCGCTCGCGATCGTGCTGATGGCGATCGTCACCCTCGCGTATCTTGCGAGCGCCCGCTGGCTGAGGCTCGACCGGGTCTGATGCGCGCTCTGTCCTGGCTCTACCTCGCTCTCGCGTTCGGCTTCATCTACCTGCCGGTCGGAACGCTCGTGCTCTTCTCCTTCCAGGGCGGCACGCTGCCGGTGCCGCCGTTCGACGGCCCGTCGCTCCGCTGGTACGGGGAGGTCCTCGGCGACCGCGACGTGACGGCGGCGCTCCTCAACTCCCTCCTCGTCGCCGTCCTCTCGTCGGCGGTCGCCGTCGTCCTCGGCTTCCTCGCCGCCTACGGGCTGGCGCGGCACCGGCTGCCGGGCTCGGTCCTCATGCGCGCACTGCTGGTCGCGCCGCTCGCCGTCAGCACGCTCATCGTCGGGCTCGGGCTCCTCATCGTGCTGACGAGGACCGGCATCGGCCTGTCGCTGGTGACCGCCGGCATCGGCCACGTCGTCATCAACCTGCCGCTCGCCTTCGCGATCCTCTACGCCTCCATGGGCGCGCAGCAGGAGAACGCCGAGCGGGCGGCGCGCGACCTCGGCGCGGGCGAGGGCCAGGTGATCCTCCTCGTCACCGCGCCGATGTTGGCGCCTGCCATCGCCGCCGCGTTCTTCCTCTCCGTGACCCTCTCGTGGGACGAGTTCATCATCGCCTTCCTCCTCACCCGCTTCGACGTGACGCTCCCCGTGGAGATCTGGTCGATGCTCCGCTCCGGCCTCTCGCCGCAGCTGAACGCCATCGGCAGCGTCGTCTTCCTCGGCTCCGTCGCGGTCGTCCTCGTTCTCGAAGTCGCATTCCTCGGGAGGCGGCGCGCGTGACCGCCCCGGTCGAACTCGTCGGCATCAACCACCGCTTCGGCGTCTTCCACGCGCTGAAGGACATCGACCTCGCGATCGAGGCGGGCGAGTACGTCGCCCTCCTCGGCCCGTCCGGCTGCGGGAAGACGACGCTCCTCTCCGTCCTCGGCGGCTTCGTGCAGCCGACGGAGGGGACGGTGCGCATCGGCGGCGCCGACATGACGCGCGTGCCCCCCGCGCGCCGCCCGACGACGACGATGTTCCAGGACTACGCGCTCTTCCCGCACATGACCGTCCGCGACAACGTCGCCTTCGGCCTCCGGATGGCGGGCGTCCCGCGGCGGGAGCGGCACCTTCGGGCGGCGGAGCAGCTCGAGCTCGTCGGCCTCGCCGACGCCGGGGTGAAGCGGCCGCATCAGCTCTCCGGCGGGCAGCGGCAGCGGGTGGCGCTGGCGCGGGCGCTCGCGGTGGAGCCGGACGTCCTCCTCCTCGACGAGCCGCTCGGCGCGCTCGACCTCAAGCTCCGCCGGGCGATGCAGGACGAGCTGAAGGCGATCCAGCGCAAGGTCGGCACCACGTTCGTCCACGTCACCCATGACCAGGAGGAGGCTATGGCGATCG